>BNJS01003398.1_pt1 | contig 33447 bp, 62 predicted proteins | sample 8540461 | NCBI WGS metagenome assembly BNJS01 (sample SAMD00202454, study PRJDB9452) | human saliva metagenome | isolation source: human saliva | place: Japan
GATTCCCGCGCCATTATCACTGTTTTCCTCGGCATTTCGCCGGCATGTGCCCATTTGCTGATTTTTCCAGCCTGTCGCTGTGGCTGCCAGCGGGCGTGGCGCGCAGATACGGTGACGATGTTCGGCTGGGCGGCACTGGCCTGTTCCTTCAAATTCGTCACGACGCCGCTGGTGTTCCTGCCGCTGCCTGTTCGGCCGCCTGCTCCGGACGGCGGCGCTCCTGGCTGCTGGCGCAGGCAGGCGTGGTGTCGGCGGCGGCGGCGATGGCGCAATCCTTCCACGTCGATCCGCAGGCTTGCGGCTGATGGCGCGGCGGCGGCGGTGCTGCTGGTTTTCTTCGGCAACGCAGGACGCATCGTTATCGACGCCTACCGCATCGAGCGGCGGCGGGCGATGCGGCGATGCGGTCGGTGATGTCGGCCACATACAGCGCCAGTTCCTCAACAAGCATGAATGCTGTCGGGGGCGGAGCGCGCTTTGTTCTGGCGGCCAAACTCGGCTCGGCGGCGGATCATTATTCTTACGAAGCGTGGCGGCAGACTTATCTGGCGATGGCGGCACTGATGGCGGCGGCAGGCGTGCTGACGACGCTGCTGATGCGCGCGAGCGAAGCGGCTGCTGCCGCGCAGCACTGCCTCGCTCGGCCATCTGCGGCTGAATTGCTGCTGTTTTTGAGCGCAGTGTCGGCCTTTGTCGCCGCAACTTTGTTTGGGTCGGCAGCCCTGCTGCCCGAGGGGCAGCAGCGCGCTGGCAAACGGGCTGGGAAACGCGCGCCTGGCCTCGGCGCGTAGCGGCGGCAGGCGCGGCGGGTGCGCTGCTGGTGGCGGCGAAGGTGGCGCCCGCCGCGCGGCCCGTGCAAACCTGGGTGTCGCCCGTAACCGATTTTTTCCGCCGCTACGGCCGCTCAGCCTGCTTCTGGCCTTAATCGGCCTCTACCGCACATTTCAAACGTGGCGGGCGTGATTTTCCATGTTTCTATCAGGACTTGGAGCTTCAGCAAAGGAAATCGCCTGGGCGGTGAACCTTCGGCGTGTGATGGCGATTGCGGGCGGTTTGTCGGCGGTGCGCTGTCGCAGCGTTATTCGCTGATGAAATGATGATGCTGGGCGCGGTGCTGACGGCGACCACCAACCTGCTCTTTTGTCGCCTGGCCTGCAGGTGCGATCACGAACGCTGATGTGTCTGGCCGTCCGGCAGCGACAATCTTGCCTCGGGCTGGCAGGCGCGGTGTTCGTCGCCTTTTGTCGGTGCTCACCAATATCGCTTCACCGCCGTGCAATACGCCATTTTGGTTCGTATTGACCCTGCTGCCGAAAACAGCCGGGCGGCTACTCGGGCACGATGGTGAAAACATCGGCTACCCAGCTTCTTCTCATGCCCTGCTCGTACCTGCGGTGCTACTGCTGGTGTATCTGGTGGACAAAAGATTTTACCGCAACAATCGGGCCGTCTGAAAAGGCCGTTTCTGCAAAAGGAAAACCAGCGACGCAAACCCCGCTCTACGCCGTGTTCCGGCAACCCGGTAACCCAGCAATCGCCGCCATCCGCAAATAATTCGCCGCGCAGGGCGTACCGTCGCTACGAGCGCCGCCTGTCGCGGCCGGAAGCCTTCGCCCGCGACATCGCCGCGTTTTCGCCGCAGGCGGCGCGAGCGCGAACGTCACCCTGCCTTAAGAGCGAACCCGCCGAACTGGCTGCGAATGCTCGAACGCGCCGCCGCCGCAGGCTGGCGACCTTTCCCTCATCCCCTTTCAGACGGCCTTATCCGCGCCGACAACACCGACGACCTCGGCCTCGTCTGCGACATCACGCGCAACCTCGGCATTTCCTTTCTGGCAAACGCATCACTCCTCCTCGGCGTATGGGCGCCGTGCTTTTGATCTTACAGCCCCTGCTGACCGAAAACCCCGCAAACAGTATTGCCAACCGCACCCACGCCAAAGCGAAAACCCTCGCGCGGCAGTTCGGCGCTGCCGTGAAACGGGCCGTCTGGCGGCTTCGACGCATCATCGTCAACGGCACATCGAACGCCTCTCCCGGCCAAACTCCCGACATCCCCGCCGCCGCAGCCTTCAAAACGCCCTCCTTTCGACGCCAATGGCCTACATGGAAACAGCGCCACCGCCTTTCAGACGGCCGCAGCAAGCAGCGGCGGCGCGGCACTGCGCTTTCCTCGACGACACTCATGCTCGTCTTGCAAACCGCGAATCACCGCCTGTGGCGCTTCTTCGACATGCCCGTTATCACCGCACTGCGAAGAGGCCGTCTGAAATGCTCAAATGGATGCTTGCGCTGCACCTTTGCCCTCTTTGTCCTGTTTTAACGCTTCTGCGTCTGGCGGCATCCTCACCTTCCGCGCAGTCGCCCCGCACCCTGGCGCGGCTTCAGCGACCGCCCGCATGGCGCGGTTTCGCCGCGAAGGGCGCGACATCCCCATGACTACCGCTGGCGCGCCTACCGACATCTCCGCCAACCTGAAAAAGCCCTCGTCGCCTCCGAGACGCCGCCTTCGCCGAACACAGCGGCTTCGACTGGAACGGCATCCGCAACGCCATCAACCGCAACGAAAAAGCGGCAAAATCAAAGGCGGCTCCTGCCATCAGCCAACGGCTGGCGAAAAACCTGTTTTTGAGCGAATGGCGAAAGCTACATCCGCAAAGGCGAAGAAGCCGCCATCACCGCCATGCTCGAAGCCACCGACAAAACAGATCGCATCTTCGAGACCCTACTCAACATCATCGAATGGGACTACGGCGTCGACGGCGCGGAAGCCGCCGCGCAGTTCTACGGCAAACCCGCCGCCAATCTCCAGCAAACAGCAGGCCGCCGCCCTCGCCGCCCGTGTCCCCGCCCCGCTGTGATTACGCCGACCACCGCAAAGCAAACGCCTGCGCAACAAAACCAACATCATCCTGCGCCGCATGGGCTCAGCCGCACTGCCCGAAGAGTAAGCGGGAAGAATAAGCGAAAGGCCGTCTGAAACGATTTTCAGACGGCCTTTTTGCATCTTATGGCAGGCGGTTTACAGACCCAGTTTTTCTTTCACATGGCGCACATAGCCGTGGTCGTTGCGGCGGATGTGCATGAAGAGCCAGGTTTCCAGAATGTCGAGCGGCTCCCTGGCTGACGTCGTCGCCGTTGTCGAAGCGGCCTTTGTACATTTGCACTTTGTCGACGAAGTTTTGATGCACGCGGTGGTGTGCGTCTACCAGCGGATATTCGGCCATTTTCAGCAGGTCTTCTTCGTCGGAGAAGTGTTGGACGAGTATAGCCAAAGAGGTTGTCGAGGCTTTGCCGACGCCGTTGCGGTCGTTGGCGGTGTGTGCATCGTGCATTTCGTTGATATACTGCACCAAAGATTTTGTGCTGTTCGTCAACCTGCTCAATGCCCGTGTCCAAATCGGAAGTCAATGCAAAAAGGGTTCGAACATTTTTATTTTCCGTAAGTGTGTTAATAAGCGGTATATAGGGTGTTTTGTGTAAAGAGAAAAGATAACTTCGGCATAATAGCAAAAAACAATTACCGCCAAATTTGATTTTATCAAACGCTTATTCATGACTCGTTCTCAATCATCCGATTGCGCAGCAATAGCGGGCGGCAGGGGCGATTTCCGCCTGCAGGTCAGGCCCGCTTTCGCGTGACCCGATGGCATGCTTTGAGCGCTTCCGCCGCCGCGCCGTACGGCCACACACGCCGCAGGCCGCTTCGAATGCGCTGACATTTTGTGTAAACGGGCTGCCGATGACGCCGGAGAGGACGTCGCCGCTGCCTGCCGTGGCCAAGCCCGCGTTACCCGCTGTCGTTTTTCGTAAAACGCGCCGTCTGCCGCGCACCAGCGTGCGGTGTCCTTTTAAGACGGCCGTGGCGGCGAAACGCCGCGCCAGATTCGCGTACGGCCGTTTTCTGTCGGCTTTGGATTTCGGCGGTGGTGCAGCCGAGCAGCCGCGCGGCTTCGGCGGGTGGGGCGTAATCGGCAATCGGGGTAACGCGCGCGGCCGCGTCGGCCGTCCCATGTTGCGCCAAGAGGTTGAGGGCGTCGGCATCGGTAACAGCGGGTGTCGAGGCCGTCTGAAACAACCGGCCCAAAGCAGTTTACGCGCGGCTTCGTTTGTGCCCGAGCCGCAGCCTGCGGCGCGATGCCGGACGAGGTCGTGCCGCAGCGCCAGGCCGTCAGCGGTGTCGGTACGTGATTTCGGGAAAGGCGGCGATCAAAGGGCACGGGCAGGGCGGGCTGGTTGAAGCCCGCCACGCCTACGCAACCTGCGAGCAGGGCGGCGGGCGGCAACACCACGGCACCGCTCATGCCCGCCGCGCCGCCGAACACGGCCAGCGTGCCGGAACGTGCCCTGTGGCTATCGGCGGGACGCTGAGGGCGAGACAGGGCGGAAAAGCGCCGCGCGGCGCGCGGCGAGAAGTTTTCCGGGCAGGCGGTACGCGGCGTGCATGGCGTGTCTCCTATACATATGGTTTTCAGACGGCCTGATTGTAAACGACAGCCCGTCCGAACGTTTACACGGCGCGGCTTTCAGACGGCGCTTTTGCGCGGGCGAAGGCCGTCTGAACGCCGTGTTTGCCCCTTCTGCATGAATTATTTTAATATCGCGCCTTCGCAACCGCCGACGTGAAAGGCCGTTTTATGGAATCCATCATCGAACTGCGCCACCTCAAAACCCTGCTCGCGCTGGAGGAAACCGGCAGCGTGTCGCTGGCGGCGCAGCGCGTTTTCCTGACGCAGTCTGCCCTGTCGCACCAAATCCGCACGCTGGAAAACTATTACGAAACGCCGCTGTTCGAGCGCAAGTCCAACCCGCTGCGCTTCACGCCTGCGGGGGCGCGGCTGCTGAAAACTGGCGCGCGAGCTGCATGCCCGCAGGTGGCCGCCGCCGAGCGCGACATGGCGCAGATTATCGAGCGCGAGGCGGGCGAGTTGCGGCTGGCGGTGGAATGCCACACCTGTTTCGACTGGCTGATGCCCGGCGATGGGCGAATTCCGCCCGCTGTGGCCGCAGGTGGAACTCGACATCGTGTCCGGGCTTTCAGGCTGATCCCGTCGAGCCTGCTGCGTCACCACCGCGCCGATTTGGCCATTGTGTCCGAAGCCGTGCCGCAGGCGGGCATCGCCACCGGCCCGCTGTTTGCCTACGGCATGGTCGGCATCTGCGCCCCCGACCATCCCGCTGGCGGCGAAAGACGTTTGGCGGGCGGAAGATTTTCGCCGTCGAAACGCTGATTACCTATCCCGTGCCCCGACGATATGCTGGACTTTGCTGCGCAAAATGCTGCTGCCGCGCGACATCAACCCGCCGCGCCGCCACAGCGAGCTGACCATCGCCATCGTCCAGCTCGTCGCCAGCCGCCGCGGCATCGCCGCCCCTGCCGTGATTGGACGGTGATGCCCTATCTGGAGAAAAGGGCTACGTCGTCTCCGCGCAAAATCACCGACGACGGCCTGCAAAGCGAACTGTATGCCGCCATGCGCGAGCGAAGACGGCGACAGCAGCTATCTGGCCGACTTCTGCCAAATCGTGCGCGACCAAGGGCTTTGCCACCCCTGCCCGGCCTGAGCATGCTCGACGAATAAGGCCGTCTGAAAATGCTCGAACTGCAAACACATCCGTCAAACGCTCGGCGGCAAAACCGTTGCCGACGGTATCAGCCCTCACCGTCGGCAGAGGCAGCCTGCTCGCCATCCTCGGCCGCTCCGGCTGCGGCAAATCCACCCTGCTCAACATCGCCGCCGGACTCGCCGTCCCCGACGGCGGCGAAGTCGTGGATAAACGGCGAAAGACGTCACCGAAAAGGCCGTCTGAAAAACGCCGCGTCTCGCTGATGTTTCCAAGACTACGCCCTGTTCCCGCACCTCAACCTGCGGCAGAACGCCGCCTTCGGCCCTCAGCATGCGGCGTCCGCGAAAAACGAGCAGGCCGAAGAGGCCGCCGACGACATGTTGGAACGCGTCGGCCTCGCGGGCGAAGGACAGCCGCAGACCCTGCACACCCTCTCCGGCGGCGAACAGCAGCGCGTCGCCCTGGCCCGCGCCACTCGCCGCCGAACCCAAAAGTGCTGCTGCTTGGACGAACCCTTTTTCCAGCCTCGACACTGGCCTGCGCCGCAGCCTGCGCGATCTGACGCTGGAACACAGCGCAGGCCGTCCTCGACATCCCCCGCCGTCCTCGTCACCCACGACCCCGAAGAAGCCTTCCTGATGGCCGACCGAAACCGCGCTGATGGCCGACGGTCGCATTATTCAACAGGGTGTTTCGTCCGAACTGGCAGCGCGCCCCGCCAACGCCGCCGCCGCCCGCCTCTTGGGCTGCCGCAACGTGACCGAACGTTTTTACCTGCCGCCCTCCGCCCTGTCGGCCGATGCAAACGGCACGCCCTGCGCCGTGCGGGCCGTGTACCGCCTGCCCGGGCAGACCCGCGCCGAAATCGTCCACCCGCAATACGGCATACTGGAAATGCCCGTGGCCGACGGCTTTGCCGCCGCCGAAATCCGCGTGCGTCGCGATACGGCGAAAATCGTTTTTCGACGAAGCCGACAAGGTTTCAGACGGCCCTTTCAGACGGCCTCCAAACATGCAAGGGCCGTCTGACAACAGAGATTTGAACAAAGTAAAACCCGCTTTCAGACGGCCTCGAACAAAACAACCGCCCCGCCGCATCTTATTTTTTACCCGTCTCGCCGCCGCCCGCGGCAGATTTCGGAATCCTGCCATGCGCCGCCTTACCTCCACCCTCCTGCTCGCCCTGATCCCCGTCGGCTTCCTCGCACTCACCGTTGCCGCGCCGCTGTGGGCGCTGGCCGCGCTTACGGCAGCGGATTTGGCCTAGCAGGTGCTGGGCGACTGACCATCCGCCCTGCCGCATCGCCTGGACGGCAGGGCGGGCGAGCATCACCTGCGCTCACCGTGCTCTTGGGCGTGCCCGTGGCATGGACGCTGGCGCGGCTGGATTTTCGCGGCCGATCGTGGGTGCCGCGGCTGCTGATGCTGCCCTTCGTGATGCGACGCTGCGGCGGGCATCGGCGTGCTCTCGCTCTTCGGCGCGCGCGCAGCCTGCTGTGGCCGGGCTGGCGGGACACGCCCTATCTTTTGGTTTACGGCAACGTGTTTTTCAATCTGCCCGTGCTGGTGCGCGCGGCCCATCGAGAGCTTGCGCGCCGTGCCTGCGGCGGCGGCTGGCGGCGGCACGCACGCTGGGCGCGGACGCGTGGCGGCGCTTTTGGCGGGTGAATGTCCCCGTGCTGCTGCCGTGGCTGGCGGGCGGCGCGTGCCTGGTTTTCCTCTACTGCTTTTCGGTTTCGGCCTCGCCCTGCTGCTCGGCGGACGGACTGCGCCACGGCGGGTGAAATCTACCGGCTGGTGACCGTGGAACTCGACATCGCGCAGGCGGGCGTTCTGGTGTGGCTGGTGCTGGGCGTTACCGCGCTGGCGGGCGCGGCTGGCTTATTTCGGCCGAGCTTCGGCGGCGGGACGGCTTGAGTCGCGCCGCGGCCCTTGGCCGCCGTGGACGCACCGCCCGCCGCGCCATGCTGTTTCTTTCGCTGGCCGTGCTGGCGTTTTTCTGCGTGCTGCCGCTGGCAGCGGTGGCCGCGCAGGCCGCGCGCTCGGGGGAGTCGTGGCAGGTGCTGTGGGCGGAGGACACGCGGCTGGCGGCCTGGAACACGCTGCGCTTTACGGCGGCGGCCACGGCGGCGGCGCTGCTTTTGGGCGCGAGCCATGCGGCGTTGGCGCGGCGGCTGCCGTGGATACGCGGCATCACCTTTCTGCCGTTTATGGTGTCACCCGTGTGCGTGGCCTTCGGCATGCTGCTGCTATCCCGAATGGACGGCGTCGCTGCCGCTGCTGATTACCGCCTATGCGCTCTTCGCCTATCCTTTGTCGCAAAGACCTGCTGGCGGCGGGACGCGCTGCCGCTGCCGCAATACGCCGCCGCCGCCCGCAGCATGGGCGCAAGCCGTTTTCAGACGGCCTTTTTCGTTACCGTGCCGCTGCTGCTGCCCGCCCTGCGCCGCGGTCTGACGCTGGCCGCCGCCACCTGCATCGGCGAGTTTGCCGCCACGCTGTTTCTGTCGCGCCCCGAATGGCTGACGCTGACGACGTTGGTCTACCAATACCTCGGCGCGGCGGGCGCCGATAACCACGACCGCGCCGCCGTGCTCACCGCGCGCGCTGATGCTGCTGGCCTCGCGTGGTGTTCGTGCTGCTGGACGCGGCGGAAAAACGGGAAACGGCACGGTAACGAAAAAGGCCGTCTGAAACCTTGAGGTGGAAATTTTTCCGGGCTATCTGGGACAAGTCCTTACTTTTTATACGCACGCATAAATTGTTAAAGTTTTCAACACACAGCCGCCTGAAGGCGGCTGGTGAGTGCGAGATGAGCTGCCATTTTGAATAAGTAGCTGTTTCAACACACAGCCGCCTGAAGGCGGCTGGGCGCCCTCCCTCGGCAAGAGACTGTCCGGTCGCAATGTGTCAACACACAGCCGCCTGAAGGCGGCTGGGGGCGCAGCTGACGTTCGCGCAACCGGGCTTTACTCGTTTCAGCTTTACGCAGCCGCCTGAAGGCGGCTGGGATTGCAGGGCTATGGCGGCTTGTGATGAAAGATAGTCAGGTTTCAACACACAGCCGCCCGAAGGCGGCTGGAGCCCTCTTAAAAGCCTTGCTCCGTCGGGTTTCGCAGCCCCGATTTCGCTAAGCTCCCAAGAAAAGCGCGAACGCGAGTATAACACAACGCTTTTTCCGTTACACCCGCATTCACGATATCCTGCTTTTGTTAAAGAACAATCCCAGTTCGCCAGCCTGCAGCATTTTCATGAGAACCGTGGGTTGCGATTCCACACAATCAACGTATCCTTAAACACATCCACCGCCGGTTTTGCGCCGTGGTGTTCCACCGCGCCGCCATTTTGCTGCCCAGATGGTAAAAGCGCAGGCTGTCGGTTTCGGGGTTGTAGGTTTTTCAAAAGTTTTCTTTGAAAACAACCCACTGGTCGGGCGCGATGTCGCATTCGGATACCGAGACTGCCGCGCACGCCGTGATCGAACCTAGATTTCGCCACGCGCCGCACCTTGCGCTGTCCTTCCGCGTCTTCCAGCGAAATATCGTAAGTAATCAGCATCAGCATTTTGTATTCCCATGTGCAGGCTGCTGTTTAGGGGTCGTCTGAAAACGTCCAGCCTGTTTTTCCAGACGACCTGCCAAGCCTATCTCATCAAAAACGGCGGATATTCCGCCAAATCACGTAAAGTGCGCGCGCCAAGCAGCATCGCCTGAATATGCGGCAGCAGCCCGATTTCCACTTCCTCGCCCAAAAACGGATGGACGATTTTTCTCCTGCTTTTTGCCTGCAAGCTTGGAACACAACAGCTTACGCGCATCGGCTCCAGGCCAACCGCGCCCAGCTTGTCTCGGTAACGAAATCTTGCGGTTTGATTTGCCCGCGGTTAATCAGCGACAACACCAACCTAGTCCGCCCACCACGCGCGGAATTCTTCAAAATATCCTGCGCCAAACTGTCGACCCGGTCGGTCGGCGTGCAGAAAACCTACCTGCGGGTCAAGCCCTAGCGCACGCAGCGCCGCTGATGTCCTTACCCAGAATGCTGTCACAAACGACAACAGCGCATTCACCCCGTCTCTGGGCGGACGGCGGTTGCGCCCGTCAAAAAGTAAAAGCCGCTTTTTCGCTCAAAAGCTGCCCGAATGCGCCGAAATAACGCGCCGCCGCATCGCATCTTCACTACCGCGCACCACGTCCAGCCGTCCGCGCCCTTCAATTGCCGCAGCGAAATGTTCAAAACATCGACCGCGCTTTGAATCGCCTCATTCTCACCGGTAATTACGAATCTGCCGCTGAAGCACCCGCTTACTCGCCTGGATCTTCGCCGCGATGATATTGCGCGCAATCGGCGCGGGTTTTGCTCCGACACCCGATACTGCGCCCGTGCGCAACGCAATACCGCTCTGCCGCCCCTGAAGTCGCCCCTAAGTAACGCCCATTTTCCGTAAAAACGCCAAATTCACATTTGATTTTCACCGCAAAACCCCAGTAAAGCGGCGACACCAGCACATTTCCAAAACAAATATGCCCGATGGAATGCACGGCAACTGCGCCACCTTCTTACGCTCTTGCTCCACCACCAGCGTCCCCGCTCCTGTGCAGATAGCTGCCTTGCGTGGTAATGTAGAGCGTATTTTGCAGTTTGCGCATGGGGACTCGGGTTTTGACCGCACATTTGTGGGGTTATGGTTAGCTACCTGAAAAATTATATTGAGTTACTTATATCCCTACAGCTAATGGATCAAAAGAAAAATTAGCTAGTCTAGGATCACGAGGATAATATGTGGCAACTCTCGCAATAAAGAATTTATCTGCATTAGGTATAGGAACCATCAACTCAACTTGATAAAAATATTCCTGTTACAAATTCATGAAAATTTATAATTATTACCTTCAAATTTTTAGAAACATTTTCCTAAATTTAAACTCCCTAACAATCCCTGTAATATTGATGAAAAAGCACGCTCAAAATTCTTGTCTGATAGTATGTCAACGCCGTCTCTTCCCAGTTCTTCGTAATGTCTAATAAAACTACTCGCATTATAGGGAAAAAGTAAATTAAAAATATTCTTCTCTATCAAAGATATTATTTGAGGTTAACTGCAATAATTCCCCAAACTACACTTCATTTGAACTCGTATTGTTTTCCAATTGTATTTTAAGTTGATTATTAGCCTTTCTGATATTATTTTTCAAAAGGATTTTTTCTGAATTAATGTTTTTACATCTGATCAATACATCTCCTTTTAAATATAGAACTTATAAAAATAATATCTGTATTATCATTTAAATTTATACCTTTAAAATCTTCTCGTTCAATAAATCTTCAGCCATATCAATTTCAAAAGAAATAATCACTTGATCTATCATTTTTACTATCATCACCACCAGATAACATAATTGTGTCTTTTTAATTTTTCTGAATGTTTTTTAAAGTTTGCATAGCTCTAACATATTGCCTAAGCTGAAAGTAATATTCAAACTTTTTAAGTTGTTCAATTCTAGGGTTAGTTAATTCATCAATCCACTTTTGAATTTTAGAACTTTCTAATATAATCAAAATGTTCCTCATAAATTGGATTAGTTCTTTCATTTCTCCAATTAACTCATCTATAACAAAACTATCTACTACTCTTTGATTAGCCATAAAAATCACTCTTTATTATTCATTAAACAACCGCCACATACCCCACACTCTTATCCCGTTTCTAGCAACTCCGGCTGGCAAATCTCCACCAGCGAGCAGGCTTTGCAGCGTTTGCCGTAGTCCGGGCGGCGGGGTTTGACCGCTGTTTAAGAGTTCGCGCACGGCGGCGATGGTGGCGAGTGTTTGGGCGCGCAGATCGTCTGAAAAACACAACGGGAACGCGGTGGCGGGTTTGCATATACCACAGCGCGCCCTCAGAGACGTTTGCCCCGTCATTTCTTCCAAGCACAAGCCTTGGGCGCAAAAGCTGGATTTCGTCCATAGGGTCGGGTTTGGGCTTGCCGCGTTTGTATTCCACGGGTTTCAGACGACCTGTCTTTGTTTCCACTTCCACCAAATCCAACACGCCGCTGATGCCCAGTTTCTCCGCTGACACATGCACCGTCCGCTCAAAGCGCACGCCCCTGCGCGTTTCCGGCTCGCCTGAATCCACCCGCTCATGCAGCGCCTTGCCCTGCGCGGTCAAATAATTCTCCGCCCACGCCTGCTCGTTGTGAATCAAGGCGCGCATTGACGCGGGCAGAAAGCGTAGTGTTGTGAAAGCGGAAAGGGGAATCAGGCGCGTATCCTGATTTTCCCCGGGTTTCGGTTAAAAAGTGCGGTCATCTTTTTAAGTGTTTTTAAAGCAACTCTTCCACACTCACGCCATTCAGGCCGTCTGAAACCACGCCCGATTTTTGTAATCGTCAAAACCGCTTGCCGGCGTACCTGATTCGCCGTTTACGCGTTCGACTTTCACGGCGTCAAACAGTTTATGTGCAGGCTGGCTGCCGAGCGCGCTGTCGTGTTTGAAGACAATCAATTTGCGCGCCGCCATTTCGCCACGGGCGGCGGAGCGGTCGTGTTCAAACATCAGCGTCAGGGCTCGCCAGAGTTTGGCTAAAGTCGTCGTCTGAAAAACCGGTTTTGGCGGCAAGGTTGGCGGAGATAAAGCCATGCACGCGGTAGAGCGCGTAAGGGACGATGTATTTTGCGCCCCATGGTGCGTTCTTTTTCCAAGTCTTTTTCGTTGGTGACTGCCATGCGGGTGATGGAAACTTCCAGTGGCACAATCGGGTCAATGGATTGGGCGAACGCCAGTTGTACAGGGCCGCGCACTTGTCCGCTGTTGACTTCGGTGGTCATCACAGCGCCAAAGGTGCGGATATCGAAGAAGTTTTTCACATCCACGCGGTAATGTCGCGGGCTTTGGCTTCGTCTTTTGGCAGTTTTTGGCTTCCGATTCTATGCCAAAGTGCTTCATAAAGCGCGTTTGTTTTGCAGGTTTAACACGCTTTTTCTTTCACGTAGATTTCGTAACCGGCTTCGTTTTTCGCTGCTGATTTCGACAAAATTACGGATTTTTGCGTTTTAAGCAGACATCGGTTACCAAGCCTTTGCTGGATTCGGGGTCAAGACGCGGCATATTGCCCGCATCGGGGTCGCCGTTGGGGTTGCCGTTGGTAACATCAAAAAAGTAAACAAATTCATAGCGGTTTTGAATGGCAGACATTTTCTGGCTCCTTAGTTTTCAATGGTTTCAGCGGTTTCTTTTTTAGCAAAATAGCTTTGTTTTTGGTGGTAATAGCCGATGGCAAAGCGGCCTTGCTCGTCAATGCTCAAATGGCGTGGAAAGGTTTCGAGCAGTTTGGCAATGATTTCGCTCAAATCTTTATCCAAATTCACCGCCATGCCGGCTTTGTCTTTACGCAAGCGCGATAAATGGTGTTTTTGCACCCGACAAAAGACGCGGAAATACGGAAAACGGCACGGCGGATGCAGAGCCGTAATAGCGGTCGGCAATGCCGGCGTTTAATTCGCCCAACGCCTGATATTGAATGCGCTCAACACGGCAAACAGCCGCCCTAAAAGATAGGCGCGATTCGGGCTTTCATTGTTCAAACTCGCAGGAACTCCTTCTTCGATAAAAACCTTTTTCTAAAAACGCCGCTGTAATACGGCTTTTCATCATTGCCACGCGCAGACCGTTCTACATCGCCGTCGGCGCAGTTCAGGTAATCAGTTGCGACAGCAAACTCAGAGGGTACGGCGTGCCGCAAATCACGGCGCGGGTCATTTCACCTGCCAACACGGGCGAGATGTTTTTCGCTTTTGCCCAACACGGCAGTTTGCAATAAGAGTCGCCAAATCGACGGCGGCGTTTTTCCACGCGCAAGGCTCGAGGGCTAAATCTTGCCAATGCTGCGCCAAATTTTCCGCCAACTGCCCAAACGTGGTGTCTAACCAAAAATCGAACGAAATCCGCGCGGCATTGAGGGGCAAGCCCTAAGATATAAAAACGGGTATTGGGAGAGAGTTCGGGTGCAATTTCTTGCAGCGGACGACCTTTGTTACTGATTTGTTTCAATACGTTGAAAAATTTTGGCGCTTTCTTGTTCATCATCCGGCGGCGTGAACACGTGCGCGAAGAAAGCCTTCGGCAGCCTGCGCGGTCGCGTTATCGTCCGCTTCCGCCCAAAAAGACCGTGCTGGCATCGCCGATGGTCGAGACAGTGATTATTTTCGCGGCGCAAGAGATAGTTCAGCGCGGTGGTGTAGGCAAATGCGGATTGTTCGGAAACAGGCGCATTTGCGCCTTGCTCTTGCCAAAAAGGGCAAAAGCTTCTTTGTTGAACGAAATAATCGAACCGCCGGAGCTTTGCCCACCAAACACGCCTTTAATTGCAGGATGCAGCCTCGCAATCGGCGCAGTGTTGCCGCTAATCAGGCACAAGCCCTCGAGCTTTTTCATCGCTTTTCGGGCAGCCTGCCCACAAGGTTTTGCGCGGCTTCGCGTTTATGGATAAAGTGCGGTCGGTTTTTCAGAGAAAATGCGATGTTTGCATCGAGCATTTCGGCAGGCAGATTTTCGGTAGCGAAATGTGCAGGCTGCCAGTTTTTCAGAAAACGACACAAGGCTTGCAAGCCTTCATCGTCGCTGTTTTGCAGTAAATCGAGATGGTATTGCTTAAAAGGCATCAAAAGTTTTTCAGATGACGTAAACGGTTTTTCTTTAGCTTCGGCTTTGTTTTTATTGGCTTCCACGCCAAGCGCGTAAGCGGTTTTATCCCACAAAAAATTCGGCTTAATGCCCGACGTGCGTTTTTCAGGGCGCGGCACGCTCATCAGCTTCGGCTGCGGCTTTTTATCGGCGAGTCAGATTCGGCGCAACGGTTTTCAGACGACCTTCTTTATCGAGCACCAATATCCAGCCGATTTTTCTCTTCGCTAAAAGCCATAAGGCGGCACTTTTTGGGTTGCCCATGTCATCGTTTTCTGCTGCCAAACGGCGGTAATAGCGGGCAAGGGACGCAAGAATCATGCTTTCACCTCCTCGGCGTAAAACGGCGGCACATCAATCACGCCGTCTTTCATTTCTGCGCGGAAAAAATGCGGCGTGTTGCCGTGGTCAAAAATCAATATCGTGCAGCATCCAGCCCAAATCACGGTTTGCATCATTTTTCCGATAATGCCGACGGCGGCGGCGGTTCGTCCTCGTCAATCAACGCAAAATCGGCAGGAAATTCACGCACGCCCAAACAAGGCTGCTGAAAACATTGCCCCTTTTCGCTCGGCGTTTGAACATCTCGATATGCTTGGTAACGGTTTCATCCGCCCCGCTTTTGCCGTCAGCACCGCATGGGCTTCAATCACATAAGCCACGTCTTTAAGCACCGTTGCCGCGCGCTGCTGGCGGTCTTCTTCAATCAGCGTATACTCGATCGGCAACGCTCTTGCGCTTCATCGAACCGCTGACCTTACCCGCCGAAATCTTGCCGCCCAACTCATTGCGCCGCACCGACTCAAACCGAATCGGCTTTAACACATAAATCCGGTCAATCACCCACCAGAATCGCCGGCTTCCAATGCACCGCCGCCAAAATCCCGCGCGCCGCCGACGGCGTGATGACATCATAGAAACCCGCTCCACCTTCATCTCCGGACGGGTAAAACAGGCATAATCGCCCCAAATATGTAGGCGGATTTGGTTTGCCATACAAACTCCTTAACACACAGCCGCCCGAAGGCGGCTGATTTTTACGAATAACCTATAAATTTTAGTTTCAATCCACGCACTTAATAAATGCAGATCCGCTTTTAAAGCAGACTTTTTCTCAAACCCTAAAAAATCTGCCAATTTTTTTGATTCAACAACTTCATCATGCGGAATCAGCACATAACGCCAATGCTTACCATTGTGCTGCAACGCATAATCCGTAGCATGTTTACACCATTCAAAGCTGCATCAGCTTTGCCAAAACTTTCAGGATCTTTTAAATCTTTGCCTGCTTTGGTTTCAACAAGCCAGATAGAATCTTTGGTCTCTACAACAAAATCAGGGATATATTCTTTAGAATCAAACCTGATTTCCAGTAGATCTGGAAATTGTCCTTGAGCAGGTTTGAACCATTTTGCGCGTCTCGTTCCAGAATCACAGCAAAACGGCGTTCAGTATCAGAGTCGAATTTCTTTGTAAGGGATACAGACATTTTGGAAAAAGCTGCCAAACAGCATTTGCTTAGTCACGGCTGACATCTTTTGGTGTTCGTCGCACAGAATGAATCGCTTCATCAGCTGAAACAGTATAGTTGCATGGTTTGAGCGTACTAAATCCTTGACTGACGCAGGCTTCATAACGCCGCTTTTTCCCAAAAATATGCCATCATTTGGGCATGGATTTTCACGGGCAATCAGACGGCGTTCTTTATCCAACACGCTCAAAAACTTCCTCTTCGGATAAATAAGTGCGTAGGGTGCGTCACCATCTGCCCCGCCAAATCGTAAAAGTAAGTCGGCTTGGGTGAAATAGTCGATATCGTCGAAAATCCATCAGCGAAAAACAATATAGTCTTCAGGGCGTTTTTCCTTCATACCCAATTCAGCAGACAGGCTACTTTGCTCGTTGGTGTGCAGGTTGTGAATAGTGATTTCACGTTCACTCGGTTGTAGAATTCAGGCTGCTTAAATCGAGTTTGAACGGATGGAATCCTAGTGCTGACTTCCCCGCTGGGTACAACTGTAATTCTAGGAATATCGATGGTTTGATTCACCATTGTTTCTGTGGTTTTTAGCAACAATCTCGACTATATCCAGCTCATCCACTAATAATTCCCCTTGAGCCGGTTGTAATGCCGTCTGAACTTCTTGAACGATTTTTTCGCAGTTTCCACTGTCAATAATGCTTGGGAAGTTGGCGCTTCACTTGGACGGGAAGCATATTTTGCCGCAGCTTCCATTACCTTTCGGGCAATGCGTTTTTCGGTTTCAGTTTTAAAAACAGGCTGATAATCGACTGAAGAGTTGGTTTCTGAAAATACCTTGTTTTGTATTTTCAGACGACGTTTCCGCCAATCCCAATTCGTTTCCACTCCGCTATACACCCTGCACGCTGACTTTTTATCGTCCGCACTTGGTGCATCCAAAATCACCTGTTTCAATTTCAGCACTGAATCACCTTTATTGGCTTCATCGATGATTTCCTGAAAGCGGTCGTGGGCGATAATGTTCAATCTATCCACCACTTCCACTCCCGTACGTTTTCCGTCGAAAGGCAGACGCAAAACCGCGTCGATAGATTGCTCGATCAGTGTTCTAGCATTGGCAGCGCGCAGCGGTACGATGGTATAAAGATTGGTAACGTCCCAGCCCTCTTTGAGCATATTGACATGAATTACGATTTCCGTCGGCTCATCCACGCTCTCCACCGCTAAAAGTCGTTCAATCATTTCTTCTTCGTCTTTGCCTGATTTACTCGAATCCACCCTGAATCACTTTGCCCTGATAACGCCCGTTATAAAAGTTGTCCGACTCCAGTAAAGACAATAATTGCGCCGCGTGCGTGGTATCACGGGCAATCACCAGCATAAAAGGCTTCACTACAGCAACATTATTTTCCCGAGCATAAGTTATAAGCTCGACCTTGGTGTTTTCATGCACACGCACGCCATCTTCCAACTTGATTTTCTCAATTTCTGCGGGCGTATAATTTTTCGCATCAAAATTGCGCTGCGTAACTACCGCAGGCATTTTGACAAAACCATCGTCCATTGCACGAGCCAGCGGATAATCTACAATCACGTTTTTGAGACGGAATAGGAGCTTTGGTGGATTCCACAAATGGCGTGGCAGTTAACTCCAAGCCAAAAAGCGGTTTAATTCGTTAATCGCTCGCATCCCCGCCTACGCCCGATAGCGATGTGATTCATCCATCAGCAACACTAAATCAGGCAGATTCGCCAGATAATTGAAATAACTATCGCCCAGCACTTCACGCATTCGCTTGATTTTTGGTTCTTTGCCGCCGCGCACCTCGCTGTTGATTTTGGAAATGTTGAATACATTAACGGTAATCTCACCAAAGATTATCCATTCCCATACTCAAATTCTGCTGTTCATGAGTTGTCTCCACTAATCGGCTTGGGTGGATTCACCGCAAATTCACTGATACCTTTAAACACATATTTCGGTGTATTCGGGGTAAAGTCGGCGATCAGCTTGTTATAAATCGTCAGGTTCGGTGCAAGTACAAAAATTATTGATACCGTGTGCCAAATGCAGATGGGCGATAAAAGCTCCCGATTAGGCGGGTTTTTCCCCACCCCCGTTGCCAAAAGCAAAAGCACAATGACGGAAATTCCCGCTCAAAATCCTGCAAGGTTGAAATTCGGCTTTCAAGGTATTCAACACCGCCGTTACATCACGATCTTTTCTGCGCCATTTCCGGTGCAGCATCCAACGCCTGCTTTAACTTCGCTCAAACTTTCTGCTTGCGGTGCACGCAAAGACAAACGTCCGTTGATATAGTTTTTGAGTTCTGATGCTCATGGTTTTATCTCTTATCTTTTTGTTTTCAGTTTGTTGTGTGTCTTTCACTTTGTCAATCAAGGTACAAAAGATGGAACCACGGCAATTGTCCAACAGCCTGTTGGACAATTTTCAAAAATCAGTCAAAGCTTCAGCAAAAGCCCGCATATACATAAGGTTGGCGCGGGAAAACCCTTCATTTCAGGGAAACGCCTCGCGCAAATCCCGCCCCAAGCGATCAATCACTTTACTACCCCAGCCTTGCGCAGCCTGCCGCTGCAAAATATCCCGCCCGATATGCCAGTAAAGCGATACCAGCTCGGCATTTACCGCCAAAATCGCTTTGCTGCCGTGCGGTCAGCACCGAGTTTTTAATGTCTGCCAACCATTGCACATAATCGGCGGGCATCATCGCCATTTCCTTACCCATCACTATCCTCCCCATCAAACAATCCGCCCTGATTTTCGACCGCACTTTTGCGTTTCACGGGTTTTGGTTGTGGCGGCGGGTTGGTTTTCGAACGACCTGGTTTCGACTCTTCTTCTGCCATCGGAAGATTGGCGACGTTCAAGCTGTAATCATCATGTCCCCATTCGCAGCGTTTCAAAAATCATTTTTGAGGGATTTTTAAGGAAAAGATTCGGGAAACGCTCTGCCGTCTGATCTGCCGTAATCCCACGCCAAGCGGAGCAGCAGATCAGCAGGCTGCGACCTGCTCCAACCTCGTCTGAAAGCACTTGCAACTGTTCAACAGATAGGCTTTGGGTGGTAACGTAGATAAAAATCGTTTTCGCTGGAATAACCATGTTGCCACCAAAAGGTTTTCAGACGGCATATAAAGTAAAAACCTTCCAGCTTCGCCAAGGCTTCCGCCAGCATTTCAGGGTTGTGGTCAGGATTGATGATTTGATTGCCCCATTTGTCGTTGACAATCAATGTCGGCGCAAAGGCGGAAATAGCGGAATCCGCCGCCGCCTTGCCAGTTCACCGCTTTGGAAATTCCGCCTTGGTCTTCGCCGTCAATGACTTTTTGCAAACGTGGGATAATGTGGGTATGGCAATGCTCGCCCAGCTCGACCATGATCCAGCGCCGCCCCGATTTGTGGGCAACTGCGCCAGTAGTGCCTGAGCCTGCGAAAAAGAATCTGGGACGGGTCGCCTCTATTTGTTTGCCAGATGAATAATCCGTTCCAGTAATTTTTCAGGTTTAGGGTTGAAAATGGATCCACTAGATTAAATTTTACTTCTTGTCTGGCATTTCTATTTTCACCAACCTCTTCGTATAACCAAACGGATTTAGGAACAATTTTTAGACTCTTCAACTTCTGTTAAAAATCTTTTTATGCAAGGTTTATTGTTACCATTTTTCCCAAATGTAATTCGGTTATCTCTGCATAATTCATCAAATTTTTCTTTGGAATAAACCCATGCTCTACCGTCAGCAGGTTTAACCACTCTACCTGATAGCGTTGTAATTTCATAAAGTGCATTTTTCACTAATCGTTTTTACAGTCATATCACCAGCAAACCACGGTCCTCTACCATAAAAGTTCCCTTTTTCATCTACACCATCAAATTCATCTGAATTTTTTTATAAATCGCATTTTGAGCTTCTGATCTTTCAAGTTTTACAGGTCGCCAAAAGATCCTTATTTTTTAGCAAAAACAATAATATGATCATGATTATCTGAAATCCATTTTGCATCATTTGATGGAGATGATTTTTTCTGCTAAATAACATTGGCTACAAAATTCCCCCATAAAAATTTCATCACACAACACCTTCAAATAATGCGCTTCGTTATCGTCGATGGTAATCCACAGTGAGCCGTCGTCTGAAAGCAGGCGTTTGATAATCTCCAGGCGATCACGCATCAGCCCCAACCAAATAGAATGCTCCAGCCCGTCGTCATAATGGGCAAAGGCACTGCCTGTGTTGTACGGTGGATCGATAAACACACATTTAACTTTGCCCGTAAATTCCTGCTCTAAGGCCTTAAGTGCAAGCAGGGTTGTCGCCGAAAAATCAATCGATTGTCAAATGCGGCCGATTTCGACTGCTCTTTGGCATGATAGGATTTTTCAGGGTCTTCGAGCAAAATCCGAGCTTCTAACTTCGGACGTTTTATGTTTGCCTATCCAGGTGAGTTCTAGTTTTTGTTTGGTCATTTTATATTTCACTTAATTAATTGAGTCTAAATCTTCAAGTATCCGTTTATAACGCTGGTGAGAATGCGATTCTACCGCCTTCCATAATCTTACAGATCCGTTCACGTGCAGCTCGTTCTTGTAACCCGCCAGCATCATTTTGTTGAGTTTGCCCACCAGTAAATACCATTGGCAATACCAATTCAGCATCTCCATTAACAACAATATTTGGGTTATGAGTCGCAATGATTATTTGGCGGCGAAACTTATTACTACGAATTTGATCAACAACCAATTCCGAAATTAATGCATTATCAAGGTCATCCTCAGGTTGATCTAGTAATAAAGGCTCCTGACCATGTGATAACACAAAAGACAAAAATTGAAGATGTTTTCTGTCCTGCAGAAGCACGCTCCAGTGATTGGAATGCATCACGCTCACTGCGCCTAAATTCTACTTTTTACCAAATCGTGTGGAAACCATTCTAGCAACGCATTCTCATCATCATGACTAAGTTTGCCTATTGCGGTGATAAACTTGCCATGCATGACTTGCCCTAGGATATTATTGCTACGTTCCAAAAGACCCAATTTTCAAGTTTGTAACTCTTTTATGTACGGGATCATGAATATCATCACTTACCAATCGGCTAAAGCAATCCTGTTTTATGTCCATTAACATCATCAACTACAAGAATATTGTCTGAGAATGTAGTCCCCTGTAATCTTAGAATTGAGCGAAATTCATCATTAGATTGTTCTATATCTGCCTGCCCATAAATTGTGATTTTCAAATTTGGGTTAGAAGCAAGAACATTATTCACAAAAATCTTGACGCAATTTTGTCAATTTTCTGCGGTGCATATCTAGTTGAGCATACGCCTTAACAATCTGTTTATGAAGATTAATTCGTTCCTCTTGTCGCTCACTTATTCTATTTATATCAGCTTCCAATTCTTGCTTTCTTCTTAAGGCTCTTTCAGCCTCTTGTGCGGTACCCACACCTACTTCTTTTAATCGTTCTACTTCATTTTGATAATTAGAAATCGCTAAACTTGTTTTCTGAAGATATTCAGTAACAGGTTGACTTTGCTTAAATATATCAACTTGATGCTGCATCTCCTCTGCAATCTGAATTATATTTTTGATATTTTATATTTAACTCATTTACAACTAATTCAACTTGTCGTTGAACCTCTGAAGAGTCAGGATCTCGCAGGAAATATCCCCAACCTAATCTGTTCATAAATATTTTTGTTGCAATACTGAATGAAGCCTAATAATAGGAAAGAAAAAGCTTCTCAACAAAATTATTAACTATACTCTGCGCTTCCTGATTTTCTTGATATTGTTTAACCTGCTCAGCTATATTGGATTGTTGATACGCAAGTGTCTTGCGAGATATTTCTCGATATTCTGTTTCCAGGCTCTGCTTTTTCAATAAACGACGCCAATGTACGCTCTCTAAGACGCAGATCTCTTAAATTTCGACATAATCTTTTCATATTCTTCTTTCCAAGAAAGAAAAACCCAACCTCAGGTGCTCTGTCAATATAATTAAGCAAAAGCACTAGGGCGTTCTGCCAATTCAAAAATCTGTTTTTGGCTAAAAATTTTTAACAGGGAAAATTTTTTTGCTGCTTGTTCAACACTCAATCCGGTATCTTGCCACATATCACCTTCTAGCCGTTGTGCTTGAAATTCACTAGGCGTCCATGTGAAGGAATATGTTTCCTTAGTACCTGCCAATGGGTCGTACTTTTTCTACAGTGGCTTTCAATACTGTATCTTGCCGCACCATGCCAAAATTGCCTCTTACTCCCCCTGATGCTCTGAATCTATTAAATGCACGAACGACATCACTCTCATCTGAAGTGCCAGGTTCCTGAATGTCTACTTCGCGTGCAACAGCCAATCGAAGCGCTTCTAATAATGTTGATTTACCACTTCCCCACCTCCAATAATGGCATTAAACCAAGGACTAAAATCAATGCTCAAAGATTGCCGTCTTAAGTGAAGTTGCTGTATCTGCAAAGAAGTAATTCTGCACAAAAGGTGCTTTAGGTTCTTCTCCTGCCTGTAACAAAGAACTTTCCGGATCTAATAAAAGCAAAGCTTTAATCCTTCAATACTGGGCTGCGCCATTTTCAACCAAGCCCATCGTGTACCTGCATTACTTGTTTTATGAGCATCTGAGCCATTAACAAAGCGCTTTTCCTTTGAGTTTATCTTGAAAATGTACGACTGCCTGAGAGGCCATATTATGAATCTCAATAGCATCTGATTTATCTAAAAACCCTGTTCAATTGAACGAACTGATCTAGGTGTAAATCCTCCTGCCGTGGTTGTTGCATTAAATAACCCATTTATTTCTTCTGCATGAGCTAAAACAACAATACCTCCATGATTATGAATATGGTCGCAAATAGCAGACGCTCCCATATTGCACATACCATGGGCATTATTCGTATCGTCATTGTATTGACTCAATGCCAATATCCCGTGAATCCTAGATTCTGATTCTGCTGGATCAAAAATTGCAAGAATATGAATCCCATCTGAACTTGTTAATTCAACCCCTGGGAATAAATACAAATCACGATAGTCTGGATGCCGAGGTTGCTCGTTCTTCATGCTATTTAATTCATTTTTTAGACTATCAATCCAATTAGCACAGTTATGATCAGTAATAGCAACACAATCCATACCTGAACGCATGTAGGCAAGCAACCAATTACGTGGCGTTAAACTACATTCTCTGTAATCACTTGATGCTGGCGTATGATTATGGAAGTCAAAATTTCCACCAATTAGATCCCGGATACTTCATTACTTCATCTCCCATTCAATAAAAATAACTCTTCCTCTTCAACCTTCTGTTTCAGACGTTCTTCCAAATCCTCAATCAGCTGGTTACGCTGCGCTTCGATTTCATCTTGTTTTATCAAAAAGTTCTCGGCGTTGGCGGCTGCGCTTATTTTCTAATTCGCGCTGCTTTTTCTGCCAGCTTAGTTTTTCTTCAACGTAGCGGAAGTGGCGGCGGTGCGGCGGACTTCTTTGATTTTCACGATCGGTTTCTTTTAATGTCTTGTTCCAAACCTTGTTTTAAATCATCCGCCCTAATCGTCCGAGTTTCTGCACTTCCTCCTCAAAAATAACCCAAATTACGTTCGGTGGCTTGGTTTTAATAGCGTTTGGCGGCGTTCAGTCATATTGTCGGATAAGGTCGTCTGAAATCCCATTTTTTTATTGTGGTTTTCGGCAATACGTGCAGGCAGGCGCAGAAGTTTTTCTGGATCGTCGGCTTGTAGGACTTCACCGTTTTCAGTTATGGCGGCAATCGGTATATGTTGTTCCATATCATCCGGTGCGCTGATGCTGATGAGTTTGGCAATAAGTTGTCCGCTTCGTCCACGATAGGGTTCGAGTGTACTGATCCTGCCGTTATGCTCTTGATAATCAAAAATTAGACGAGACGGTGAACAATCGCGTTTTTTGGCGCGATCGATGATACCTGTGCCAAGGGATGGGTGATGCGATAGAGATAGGCTTCGCCACTTTTTCTCGGCAGTTCATATCGCCCTGTTGGAATGCCAAGGTCGTCTGAAAGATTTTCAGGTAGCTTATTGAGTATAAAACCACCGTCATAGAAGTCTGAGCTATCACCAAGTTCGCTTCGGGTTAACTCCATTAAGATTTTTCGTATTTGTTGAGTGCTACTTGGCTTTCTTCAGCACGAACACGCAGTCTTTCGCGGACTTCTTCATCAAAATTTTCCAGCAGGGTTTGACGGGCTTTCATCATGTTCTGGTTAATTTCGTCCGATAGTTCACTTTTGCAGGCTATCAAAGGCAGTTTTGATGTCTTCGGACTGGCGGCATTGGCGGTAGATTTCAGCAATGCGTCGTTCGATATCTACGCCGCTACCGATTGCTCCCAATACTTCGTCGCTGGCACCAAATACACCATCAAAAAGCTTAAATTTTTGCTCAAGCAATTCGTAAACACGTTGGTCGGCTTCATTGGTTTCATCAACAAAGTTCACCACAACGACATCATGTTTTTGCCCATATCGGTGACAGCGTCAATGCGCTGTTCGACACGTTAGTGGATTCCAAGGCAGATCATAATTGATAATGAGTGAGCAAAAAGTGTGGGTTAATGCCTTCTGCACCTGCTTCAGTGGCAATCATGATGGTACCGCGCTCTTTGAAATGCTCTACTAAAGCAGCACGGGTATCGGCAGTTTTGGAACCGGTGATTTTATCGCTGCCTTCATGCCGTTTGAGCCAGTCTTTATAGATTTTTTTGTGCTTGAGGATCACTGTTTGTACCATTGAATAACACGATACCGTCACCATTCTCGCCTGCGTAGTCGGTTTGGGCAAGACATTCTAAGAGATAGGCTTGGGTGCGTTTGGATTCGGTAAAAATAATGGCTTTTTGCGCCGCACCAAGTTCTTTCAATTTGCCAAAGGCTGTGGAAAGCGCGGTCAATAATGCACGGCTTTTTGCGTCTTCTCGAATGTTTTCGGCAAGTTGTTTAAAAATGTTTGGCTCTTCAATTTCATCAGCAATCGCTTGATATTCATCAGCAGTCAGAATGTTCGATTCGTTTTCCTCTTCCCATTCTTCTGCAGTTTCATCTAAGCTTTCATAATCTTCGTCCAGAGTTTCGACCAGGTCTTGCGTGGTTGACTCTGCCAATACGCCTTGTAGGCGCTTGGTCATAGTATCCAGTGCACCAGCAATAGCACGGCTACTAGAGGCTAAAAGTTTCCACAACACTAGGGAAATAAGCTGTCGTTGTCCTTCTGGCATTGCTTGCAGATTTGGACGACGAAGGTGTTCAGCAACCAAATGAGAAAATTCTCGTTCTTGGTCGGATGGAGTAAATTTTTGCAGGATGGCAAGGCGATGAGTATAGGGAACATAAGCCTGTACTTGACGACGTAAGGTACGTCGGCAAACAGGGCTGAGTCGCTGGCGCAGATGAGATAAGGTCTGTTCTGTGGCCTTTGCACCGAATTGAGCACGAAAACTATCTAAGTCGCCAAAAACACGGTCATCTATCATGCTGACCAAGCCGTAAAGTTCAAGCAAAAGAATTTTGCAAAGGGTAGCAGTTAATAGGACTTTGCTGGATACGTTTTCCAAAGCTTCTTTTAAAGTTTTACCGATAACATTGTTTTTCTTATAAACATTGCGTAGACGATGAGCTTCATCTAATACAACCAAATCCCATCCAATTTGTTTAATATCATCCGCTTTAGATTTAGCAAATTGATAGGAGCGAGATAACAGGGATTTTTCTTGACGAAAAAGGGTTTTTGCCTGTTTTTATGGCATTGTAACTTTTAGCCTCCAAAATCATGCCCTGTAAGCCAAATTTTTCCTGTAACTCTTGATGCCATTGTTTTGCGTAAGTTGGCCGGGGTGATAATCAGAATTTTACGTTTGCGTTCTGCCCAATGCTTGCAATATTACCAAGCCCGCTTCGATGGTTTTTCCTAAACCTACCTCATCTGCCAAAATCACACCTTTCGACAAGGGATTTTTGCAGGCAAACAAAACTGCATCAACTTGATGCGGGTTTAAATCGACTGGGCATCAACCAATGTTGTTGCTAACGAGTCCATACTTCCGCCCTCGGCGACGAGTTAAAAAGCCAGGAGTAGTATCGAGCTTGATGTGGTGTCAGTTGAGATTGGGACATGGTCTTAATTTTTCTCCAAATTACTTTTTTAGGCCATACGAAGGATATGCCTTTTTAAAGGTAAAAATCAAATTAATATTCTATAAATTATAAGTTCAATTAAAAACGCAAACTCTCCCCTTCAAAAACGCCGTATCCTCCCAAGAAAAGCCCTGCCACATCATCATACAAACCCAGCCCGATCAGCGTATAAAACTGTTTGCCAAAGTTTTTCTCGTTAACCGGTTCGATACGCCCTGCTTTATACAAAGGCAGTGAGGGCTTTTTCGGGGATTTGGACGGTGTAGGGTTGCAGTTTGCGTAAGAGTCCGCCAATGTGGTCGGCGTGGTGCAGGCTGCTAATGAGGCTTTCAGCCTCAGCATCAAACGGAATAATCAGCGGCTGCATGTGGCTTTCGATCATGCGGAATTTGTCGGCGATGGTTTGGAATGGGAAATCGAGGCTTTGCCCTGTATCGTTGTGCATTTTCAGGATTTTTTTATTGTCCAGTTCACTGCCTTTTAATTGATAAAGCTCGGCGAAGTAGGCGGCGACGGCTTGGGTGGATAAGAGGTCGTCTGAAAAACTGTCGGCGGTCAGGCGCATAACGGCGGCTTGGGCGGCAAGTTCGAGCGGGGCTTGCCATTTATCTTCGGGCGCGAATATCCAGACAAAGCTGTTTTCAGACGGCCTTTTGCCTTCGCGGTTGCAGCGTCCTGCGGCTTGGGCAACGCTGTCTAACCTGCTTCGGCGCGCATTACCAGAGGAAAATCCACATCAACGCCGGCTTCGATTAAGGAGGTGGCGATGACGCGGCAGGGTTCGCCGTTTTTCAGACGACCTCGAATTTCGTCCAGTTTTTGGCTGCGGTGTTTGGCGCACATTAAGGTGGTCAAGTGGAACGTGCCGTCAAGGTGTTTGGCTTGGTCATACAGGCTGCGGGCGTGGCGGCGGTTATTGACGATGACGAGCATTTGCGGGTGTTCGGCAAATTTGGCGAGCAGGTCGGCGTCGGTTTGTGTGCCGATGTGTTTGCACGGTGGTGCGGCGCAGTTTGTCGAAAAAGTGCGGTCGGTTTTGGAGCTATTTCGCGCACGTTTTCAAAGCCGCGATAGAAGCCGTTTTCGGCTTGCACGGCTGGCTGGGTGGCGGTGCACATGACGACACTGCAGCGGTAGTTTTGCGCCAATTCTTTGATGGCTTGCATGATGGGCAGCAACAAAGATTGAGCGGCAGCATTTGCGCTTCGTCGAGGATGATGACGGAGCCTGCGATGTTGTGCAGCTTGCGGCAGCGCGAGGAGCGGTCGGCAAGAGAGGATTCGAAGAATTGCACGGCGGTGGTCACGACAATCGGCGCGTCCCAGTTTTCCGAGGCAAGGCGCAATTTGTCTTTGGTGGCCTCATTTTGCAGTTTGCCGTCGTCGAAGGTGCTGTGGTGTTCCAACACGGCTTGTTCGCCCTAATTCGCCAAAGGCTTTGCGAAACTCGGCGGCATTTTGTTCGATGATGCTGGTGAACGGGATGACGTAAATCACGCGCCGCATTCCGTGCCGTTTGGCGTGTTCCAGCGCAAATGCCATAGAAGTGAAAGTTTTTCCGCCGCCGGTCGGCACGGTGAGCGTGAACAGCCCTTGCGGTTGTGCCGCTTGTTCTACGGCATAATCGAGAATTTCACTACGCAGGCGGTTTAAGGCGGCATTGCGTTTTTCGGCTTCGGTTTGCTCTGAAGCTTGGGCGATACGTCGTCTGAAAGCGTTGATGAAATTGATTGAAATTGTGTTGTAAGGCGTTTAGATCGGGATAACCGCCGCGCTCGACACCTTTGTTTTCTAGGTTTAAATAAAAAGGCTTCGGTGTCGAGATAATCGGCATCCACCAAGCAGGAATAGAGCATTCGGGTGAAGAAGGCGTAGGAGAAAAAAGGATGATGCGCGTCGGCTTTGAGTGGCGGTGCGGACAGGTTTTGAGGGAGCTTGATTTCTTGTTGCCACAGGTTATCGAGAGCGGGAATATCTGCGCCGAATTGCAAAGCCAAACGCTGCTTTTCAAACGTGCGGCGGTTATCACCTTCACCGCTCCCGTTGGCTAGCCCCTGCATGATGCCCCGCAATGCAAAACGCCATCAGCTTGCCGATAACACCTCCCCAATGCTCGACTGCAATTTTCGCTCCGGCAGTGGAATGATCCACAGATTTTGATCTCACCCTTCTAAACGCTGTTTGAAAGAGTAAACTGTATTTCCCCGCGTCATGAAGCTGTCCGGCATGGCGGGCAATTTCCTGCGCATCAAATACCTGGGCAAACTCCGCCGCTATTTTCCCAACATTGACTAAATGACTTTGCAAGATTTGCCAATGTTCGTAAGGCAAGAGATTGCCGAGTTCGTCTTGCGCGGAATGGGCGTAGTAGGTTGTCATCTAAATCCCCTTGGGTATTTTTCACAGCTGGAGCTATTTCTGTTTTCTGCTACTTGTCTTTGCAAAGACAGGCTGCGGTTGTCCGTCTGCTTTTAAGATTATGGGCACTCTGAGTCAGAATTCATTGTTTGCCAAATCAATAAAATAAAAATGATTCTATATCATCATGAAAATGCCTTCAATAAATAAATAGATATAAAACAATACACTTATCGATTGCCATAAAACTGCTTTTCAGCCATTTTCCCTTCGGGCAATATGCCTCAGACACAATATCGAAAATGAAATTACCGCACAATCAATCAGGCGGATTGTTTGTGTGGCAGCATGACCTAACGGTACGGGAGCAATGATTTGCCAGATGGAAAAACCAAAGGAGCGACAGTATGGTACAGAGAATCCAAAAAAACGGTATTTTTTTGTCCAATGGTTTGACGAGAGCGGTATGGCCGGCGGCGGACGGTGTGGAATATAAAGTACAGGCAGGCGGTTACGCCTATTACACCGCCGCCGTATTGCAGCCATTTAAAGATTGGCAGAAACAATACGGTTTGTTGCAGCACGGGGAAATGCTGTACAAACCAGCCGGTGGGGTGGGTAAACGCATCAAGGAATAGGTGGGTGCCCATGCCGAATAAGGCACTCGGTATGAAGGCCAAGGCCACCGCTTTGATTTTATGAAAATCTACATTTTCAGACGGCCTATAAGGGGGCGGCATTCAGGCAATTGGTAAAAATCAGACAAAGTGTCCCGCCACAGGGCAAGATAAAAGCCAATAAACCGCGAAGCACAACGGCAGGTTCGGCCACAGCAATCGGCCAAACCATGTCCGCCGGATACGGCACGTCCATGCAGAAAAATAGACGAAATCAGGAGAAAGGCTTCCGATGACCAATGCAGGGGAAATAGCAATAGCGGCAGCGTGAAAACGGCAAAATGGCAATCGGGTGGGCAAGGGTAAAACGGCATATTTTGAAATCCGATGATGATGCGAAACCGCGATTTTAACGCAGCGGGCAAGAGGAAAGACAGTAGATTTTATGGCGGACAAACCTGTTAGAGGTGCTGTGTGCCGATGCCGTCGATCTTATACGGCACGTTCTAACTGAAATAGCATTCTCCTTAATGATGTACATCGGTTCTATTGTTAAAAAGCAGCCTGCACACCCCAAAATACAAAATACGCGCCAAACTTACGCCCAATACTGTGCCAACTGCAACGACCATATCGGCTTTTATCTTAGCTAAAAACATATCAGTAAATGCGTCAGCAACTGTATTTTTCACCCGTCGGGCAAAAATACAAAAAAACTCAAATCAAGCCGTTTGGATACCATTTTTCTGCAAAGTAATCACGCATCCGGGCATTCAATATCGTCAGCAGTTTGCGCATACATGCCGTAACGGCAACCTTATACGGCTTACCCTTGGACAGCAGGCGTTGGTAGAAATCCCGAATAAGCGGTTCAAAACGTGTCGCTACCACGATAGCCATATACAGCGCCTTACGCACCGCAGACCTTCCGCCGAAGCAGCGGCTTTTTGAATTTGGTTTCCCCACTCTCCCTCGGATGTGGGGGCAATACCGACCAGACTCGCCAGCCGTTTGTGGCTCAGCCGTCCCAATTCGGGCAGCATTGCCATCAGCGTTGCCGTCGTTATCGAACCGATGCGCTGATTTGCTCCGCCACTTGGGCTTTGCCATCAAAATGCGTGTGGGTGTGTCGTCGATTTGTTTGTCTAATTCGTCAATCAGCCGGTCAAAATGGGCAATCAGTTGTTTGACGCTTTCGACTTGCGTTTCATGAACCTGATACAGACGGTTTTTCTCGGCAGTCCGCATATCCACCAGTTGGTTGCGGCGGTTAACCAATGCTTCCAACACTTCTTCCGCTTCGGTGGGCGGGTGGCAGAGCATGGTTTGCCAACCTTCTTTCTGCGTCATCATCTGTGCGAAGAAGGCGAGCATTTTTGCATCTTTGGCGTCGGTTTTGGTCAGCGACTGCGATTGGGCAAACTGATGCGTCTGACGCGGGTTGGCGATGATGACGGCTATGCCTGCGCGGTGGATGGCTTTGGCGGCGGGGACTTCGAGACCGCCGGTGCTTTCCATCACGACGAGGGCGACGTTGTGTTTTTTAAGGTATTCGACGGTATGGGCGATGCCTTTGGGGTTGTTGGTTTCGGTTTTGGTTTTAGACAAAAGACGAAACGGCGATGACAGTTTCGTTTGGCGATGTCGATGCCTGCGTAATTGTGTTGGGTACTCATCATAAACCTGCCTTGCATTCGGTTGTGTTGTCCGGCAACTGTCCGGTTGTGTCGATGGGTTGCCCGACCGCTCCCTGAGCTACACAACGGTTGTTTGCCTTAGTCGGATGCGGGCAGCGGCGGGCGGTTTGTTGCTATGATACGGAAGTTCCGATATACAAGGTCGGATACTCGTATCCGACACTTTCAGACCGTCTGAAAGCCTAAAAGGCAGCCTGAAAAAAACTACGACACGGCAAATCGCAAAAACCGTTTCGCCGTTTGTATAAAATACAGCCTTGCCGCCCATACGGTTTTCAGGCTGCCTGAAACCCGCCCGCGCCGTAGATAGCGGTTTGGAATACTTTTGTCGGGCATCAATGTCCAGCCCACAAGCTCAAATTAGGGAAGACCATGGATCAAAAAAAGTGAAAAATCTGCTGAATGATTGGCAAATTAGTAATCCTGCCTTGTATGAAATTGCCAATAGTGTGCGCACGAAAAATATGGCAACTGGTAGATACAGTAGGCGAAGAAGTGAAATATGGCGGTATTTTGTTTGCTGCACCCGAACCGTTTTGCGGCATTTTTTTGTTTATAAGCAGCATGTAACTGTGGAATTTGGTCATGGTGCCGAGATGGCAGACCCGCACGGTTTATTGGAAGGCAAAGGTAAAGGCCGTCGTCATTTGAAATTACATACGCTGAAGATATAGAAAATAAGCATTTGGCGGATGACTTACGGTTGGCACAACAAGCAGCAGAATAAAATGCCGGGCTGAAAAAGCAGCCTGAAAAACCGGTTTCCCGTTTTTCAGGCTGCCTGTTTAATTCTTCAAGCAAGCTTTTCAGGCTGCCTATGTCTATAATGTGATGCCGTCTGAAAACCGCACACCGCATCTAGAAAAGGAACCCCATGCCCGCCGAAATCCGCATCACCAATGCCCGTCTAAAATCGCTGCTGGTGTCGCTCATCTCGTTCGCCATCGCCGCTGCCGCATCGCCGCTGCTGTTTGTTGGCAGCCTAAAAATCTGTCCTAAGCGGAGCTTTTATCGTTTTGTTCTGCTTGGTGTTTGCCGCCCTTTTGCTCTACCACGCCGCCGATAGCCGCACCAAACTGGTGTTAAACGCCGACGGCATCCGCATTGTCAAGCATTTGTTGAAAAAGAACTCGACGGGGTCGACGCGAAAAGCGGCAACAAAAACCAAGCGCGAAAACGTTTTTCTATCCGTGGGAACTGATCAACAGAGTGGTTTTTGTGTATCCGTTTCCTGCCACCCCTGTACCTGAGCAGCCGCCCTTTACGCGAAATCGAAGCCGAGCTGGAAGAACTGGAAGCCGACCAGCCGCTGCCCGATAACGCCACGCTCGACCAAATGGAAGCACGCGTCACCAAGCATCTGCGCCTGTCGGAAAAGCCTGAACCGCCTGCGCGACTTCACCATCCGCCTGCCCGTAATCCCCCTGCGGCACGGCAAACACCTGCCGATTTAATCTGCACGCTGGCAGCCAGAGCCCGACAAAAAGCCGCCGCCATAGCCGTGCTCGACGGTTTTTGCCAAACCTTTTCCCCAAGCCCTTGGTTTGCACCCCGTCGCGCTGCCCGAGCCGCGCGAATTCCCCGTCCGCCTGCCCGCCCAAGTCAGCATCCGCAGCATCGGCGGCGGCTATCCGCTGGCAAACATTTTGTGCACCCTGATGCTTATCGGCGGCCTTGTTTTTGCCGCCGTAATCGTGCGCAACGCCGCCGATCCTGCCGACATCCGCGGATTTCTGCCGCTGCTGCCGCCCTTTGCCGTCATCACCGCCGCCGCGTGTGGGTGGCGGCTGTCCCGCTACCGCCGTCGTCGCGCCGTGCTTGCCGCCATCAACCGCCCCGAAGCGCAGCCGTGGAAACTCGTCGCCATCCCGATTTACATCGCCGGCACCAATCGCAAACTCAGGCGGACGTATTATTTCACCCCGCGCCCATCAACGGCAAAAATCCGCAAAAATCACATTTAGCGACCACAACTTCCAACCCGTACGCCGCCACGGACAATATCTCGCCTTCGCCCCGCAAGGCGGCGGCGCGCCCGTTCCCATCGATGCCGAGTTGCGTAATATCCGCGGTCTGAACGAAAGCGAACGCCGCGGGCTGCTGCGCCAGATTAAAGAACTGGAAGCAGAGTTTTAGACGGCAGCAAAGGCAGCCTGAAAAGCCAATCTCCACTTTCAGGGCTGCCTTAATGCCGTCTGAAAAAGACAGCCTGAAAACGCCTTCCTCATATCATCTCTTGTTTTGATTCAACTGATTTTGCCATGCCGACGATTAACCATTTTGCCTGTCCCCAGCATGTGGAAACGGGCTGCGTGTTGCAGCACAAAAAACTTTCATTCGCGCAATCGCAGTTTGCACAGCCGATGGTTGTGCGCGTGGTGCATGGGCGTAAAACGTTGCGCTACGCGGGCGGCGAATTGACTGCAACGGCGGGGCAATGGCTGTTGATTGCGGGCGGGCAGTCGTTTGATGTACTGAATGAGCCTGATGGGGCGCAGGGTTATCGCTCGGAATGGCTGATGCTGGGCGATGAATGGGTGGCGCAGTTTTTCGCGCAACACCCTTCGCGCGAAACGCTGGATTTGGCGCGTGTGTTACGCCCCGATGCGGCTTGGAATGAGGCGTTTTTGCGTGTGGTACAGGGCGTGCAGGCGCGGCTGCCTGAAACGGTTTTGGCGGCGCGGACAATGGGCTGCTGTCGTGGCTGGCGCAGGCGGGGCGGTGTTTAATCCGCATTCGGCGCAGCGTTTGAGCAAAGCAAATCCGCCAACTGATTGCGCAGGATACTGCGATAAACCGGCGAGATAGCAGACGTGGCAATACGTAACTTCCA
>BNJS01003042.1_pt1 | contig 33415 bp, 29 predicted proteins | sample 8540461 | NCBI WGS metagenome assembly BNJS01 (sample SAMD00202454, study PRJDB9452) | human saliva metagenome | isolation source: human saliva | place: Japan
TTCAGTCAAATGTTCGCCATCTCTGGGCGAGAGTAACGGTTGATCATGGTTATTTTTCTCCTTAATTTAAGATCATAAGTAATTATTTTTTATAACGTCAGAAGATACAATAATTCCAGGGAATTTATTTGAATCTACACCATCCAAAGAATACGGGAAAGGAAATAATACAAATTGTAAAGATTGTAATTCAGCTAATCTAATAAGGCTCCTCAATTGGAAATTAGAAACTCCGCGTATACAATAATACTCTTTGTCAGGTACATTGTCATAATAATACTGAGCCATCTTTTTTGAATAAAACAACGGTAATGTTACATGTGAACCTTGTACATTTGGAACTTGGTAGAACGACCCTGTAACTTCCCCATTGCATTGTTCCATCAACATCCAAAAGGGTTCCCCCTGTATTTTCTCATCAGGTAAAAATCCTTTTTTAATTGTTCCAGCTACTATATCTACTATTGATGGCAGTTCGTCAACTGTCATCAATTTAATACCGTTTGATTCTGCAAAAATTTTTGTTCCTTCTTGAAAACCAACCTTTGAAATCATTATTCCAATTATATTACCCAATCCAACATCTTGTAGCTTTGTAGAAAAATCACGTATTTCCTTTATTGACACTTTATTTTTCCAATCTTTACATTCTATAGCTACTCTACACTCTATATTTAAATGTGTGAATTGATAGTAAACATCAAATTCATTAGTTGCTCCACTCTGACCTTTAATGGTTACTTTTGTTGATACTAATGTATTTTCATAATCATTTAATTCTAGTAAGCGAGAATATACATACTGGGCATAATCCTCTAATGATTTTCCTGTATTAACCATAAATTTATAAACTTTTTCCCCTTATTACTAAACTAAAGATAAAAACTCTTTGACAATTTCTGTTAATTCAAAATGTTCTATACCGTCTTCATCTATATATTTTTCTTGTTCATGAATTTGGTCTACTGTCATCTTTGGCCAATTATTTTGTAAAACCTTATTTTCATTAGTTTGATTAAAATTCTTAACCTCCTCTTTCACATCGTTATAATCAGTTATATTTACATGCCCATCAAAGATATCTGGATGAAGATAATTTTCAGCCTCACGTTTTCGAGTACAAAATGCAGTTCTTCCATGTTTTCTATTCTTTTCAACGGTAGAAGTATTTTTTGTTTGATTGGTGGGAGAAATTCTATCTGAATCTAAAAATATTCCAAAAGGAAGACCAAACTGATCAACTGTTTTCATTGTAATCCAAGATTTTAAATTATCACAACCACCAGTAGGTACTAGTGCGATATTTGCCTCCTGAAAAGTCCTATCTATTTCTCCACTTTCTTTTAAAACCTTGCATAAATGATTAAAGAAAATTATATCTGTTTTACCTTCTATTAAAATTAATGCCTTTGTTTCTTTTGAAATTGGATCCGGTAAAACACCTAAAGTTTCTGTGATTTTTTGTAAAACCTCATCACCTCCACTACTAACTTGTGACTTATCCGATTTTTCTACTAATCGAAGACTAGCAGTGGGTAATAGTCCACCTAGAGCTGGAGTATGGGTTGTTAAAATTATTTGAGTATTTTCCTTGGATGCTAACTCTAGAAAAGCTTCTATGAGTAATTTTTGATGCGATGGGTGTTGAGAAGTCTCCGGTTCTTCAAAAGCATAAATTATGCTCTTATTCCTCTCTGCTTCTGATAATTTTCTTTCTGCCTCTGCCCGAAAGAAATTTAGGAGAATTAAACGACGAACTCCACTTCCTCTTTTATTGATAGATATATCATCATCCGATTTTATTGATAATTTAAAAAGCGAATCAAACTTAGGTTCTGATTTAAACTCTGGAACTAGCGAGGCAGCCAAGTCCTCATCCATCTCTTGCAACTTAGCTAACGTACGTCCTGCAGTTTCAATTGCTTTCTGTTGAACTTCACTTTTTATTTTATTAATCTCAGTTTGCAAATCTTGTAATGCTTGAGATACCGCAACTGACATAGGATCTGCAATTTCTTTATCAGAATCAGAACTACTTCTATCCGATTGAAATAAAGCATATATTGGTAAAAAAGTCTCAATTACCCCATATACTTTTTTTGCATCCTCTTTCGTAACTTCTAATTCAACCTCTTTAATTGTTAAATCTCTTTTAGAAGATAAAATCGCCTGTCGAATAGAGACATTACTTCTTTTGTCGTATTTATCTTCATCTATCTCTAAATCAACCGCACGCTTTTTTAAATCAGCTTGTTTTAACAATAATAAATCATTGTAGTTTTCATCTATAGGATGATTACAAATAATTTTCGTCTCAGGTTTTGGTTTTGCTGACGAGCATTTGAAAGTTTTTTTAATTTCCAAATCACCATTCGAATTCAAAAGATTTTCATCTTTCAAACTAGTTTTAGAAGAAGCATCAACTACTATCTCGTCAGGTAATTCATCAAAAATACATGTTATAAAAATAGAATCTGAATCAACTCCAACAGATAAATCATCCCTCTCACAAACAACTAATTTGTTATTAAAAAAGATTTCTAATGCTTCTAAAATTGTTGATTTTCCAGCATCATTCTTACCTATAAAAGCTGTCAAATTATCAAAATCAACAATTGTTTCATCTTTATAGCCACGAAAATTTTTGATTTTTAATTGCTTAAGTCTCATAATCAGTTCACTCCTCGAATTCTTCTTTTCCAATAAACACTGATGGATAGTGATCTAGTTTATTCAAATCAGTATCCAATGGCAAATCATAAATCGCTAAATAGTTTTCGGGGTATTGAACAACTAATTCATCATATTTTGCTTGTACCTTGTCATGGTCTGCACTTGCAAACAAAACTTCAACGGCAGCTCCAGTCTTATCCTTCTCAACAAAAGCACTGACAACAATTTGAATCATAGTAACCTTTCCATTCTATATACTTTGTATCTTCTGATAGAATTATATTTGTATATAAAGACATGTTATTTTTTTATGTTTTTAATAGTATAGGCAATAAATCCAGCAACTGTGACAGCTACAGTTGCAATCCAGCCCCGATTTTCTTTTATAATTTCTTTAATTTCTTGTTTTTTAGCTTCTTTATCAAGTTTTTTCTGCTCTTCTTTCTGCCGTCTCTGTTCAGCTTCTTTTTCGATTGCTTCGTTCTTCAGCTTTAAATCTTCCGATTTAGCAGCGGAAACTATACTATTAATTTCTGAAATTTGTTCAAAATTAACTAATCCGTCAATTTGCTCTAAATAGATATTTTTATCTATATAACATAACCTAGAGATTTTATTTTTAGCACACTGCTTAGCCTGATTAAATTCTCGCTCCTGTTTTTCTCTTGCAAGACGTATTTCTCTTTCTCTAAAATATTCTTTTTCATAATATCCATCAATATCTCGATTAAAATAGATTAAATCTTCTGCTACATCATCAAGATATTTAATTGTAATTTCCTTAACATCTAAGTATTCGTTACTTAAACTATCTTTCCAAGACCATAAAACAATTTGCCAATTTTGTTCGATTGCTTTTTTGATTAAAGGAAACATATCAAAATCTCCACTCAAAATATTTAATATTCCAGGGCACTCTTGTTGAGCAATATAAAAGGCTCCTTCAGTAACAATTCCTGTATCTACTGCCTTTTCTCCATTTAGTTTACGTTCATAAGTATGTACCTCAAAACCTTTACTCTTCATAGTCGACCAAAATCCATCACTCTTCGGAGGAGTAGATCCTACTAAAATCTTTTTCTGATTTTTAGAGTTTATATAATTTTTTACAAATTTATCATAATCAAATCTTCCATCTTGACCTACAAGATTTTTTACTTCAATAAAAATATTCGAGTTGTCAATCAATAGTAAATCCATAAACTTCCCCATTGTTCATTATTCTAACTACCTAAAAATCAATCCCTTTCCCAAATTCAACCACACCATCCGGCACATCACTAAACAAAGTCACATGTCCCATTTTGCGGTTGTGCTTTGCTTCTAGTTTACCATATAAGTGGAGGTGTGCGCTTGGATTTTTTGTCACATATGTTTCAGCAGCCTCGACGTGTTGGCCGAGAACGTTGAGCATGACAGCTGGGGCATGCAGGTGGATTGCTGGAAGTGGTACTCCCAGAACACCCAAGATATGCGTGTCGAATTGCGAGAAGTCGCAAGCTTCAATCGAGTAGTGCCCTGAATTGTGGGGTCGTGGGGCGATTTCGTTGACAATAATGTCATCAGCGGTCGCAAACATTTCCACGCAAAGCGTTCCAGATAAGTTAAGTTGTTCTGCAATTCGCACTGCCATGGTTTTTGCTTTTTCTGCTAACTTATCAGAAATGCGAGCAGGCACAATCGTTTTAGAAAGAATGTTGTTACGGTGAATATTTTCCTGCACTGGGAAAACTGTCACGTCCTTGCCATTTCCAGACACGATAATGGAGATTTCAAGGTCGAAGTTGACAAATTCTTCCAAGACACATTCTGCTGAATCAGCTAGCGCATAGGCTTCTTCCAAGTCTGCTTCTGAACGAATAACCTTTTGTCCATGACCATCGTAGCCACCAGTCGCTGTCTTGAGGACATAGTTTTTAGGCAGTTCGATATCTGCCAAGTCTTTGCTAGAAGTTACGACCTTATATGGTGCTACAGTGACTTGGGCCTTATTTGCGAGAAAGTCCTTCTCAAAAATGCGATTTTGGGAGATGCGAAGTAGATCTGTTCCTTGAGGGAGCTGTCCATCCTTGATGACAGCATCCAGACCGTCAGCATCTACATTCTCAAATTCATAGGTCAGAACATCGCAACGCTCCGCCAACTGACGGAGGGCGTCCACATCGTTATAAGGTGCCACGATGATTTCCGCCACACGGGAGGCTGGGCAATCCGCCGCAGGATCCAGCGCGATAACCTTGTGCCCCATGTAGATAGCAGAAATGGCCATCATCTGACCCAGCTGACCACCACCGATAATTCCGATTGTTTTAGATGAGCTCATTTGTCGACTCCTCTGCGATTTTTCCTTGTTCTTCTGCAAAATCCGCCAAGGCTGTCGCGATATCCTGGTCCTCTACTGAAAGAAGGCGGAGGGCAAAGAGGGCCGCGTTAGTCGCTCCAGCTTCACCGATCGCCATAGTTGCGACAGGTACCCCACCTGGCATCTGAACGATGGAATAAAGTGAATCCACACCGCTAAGGGCACGTGATTTGACGGGTACCCCAATAACTGGAAGGGTGGTCTTGGCAGCAACCATCCCTGGCAAGTGAGCTGCGCCACCTGCACCCGCGATGATGACCTTGATGCCACGGCTACGTGCTTCTTCCGCATGTTTGAACATGAGGTCCGGTGTACGGTGTGCGGAAACAACTTTCTTTTCGTAAGCGACGTCGAAGTTATCGAGGACTTCGGCAGCTTTTTGCATGGTTGCCCAGTCGGATTTTGAGCCCATGATGATGGAAATTACTGGTTTAGTCATAATTTTTCCTTTTTATTCTTTTTTGATAATGGTCTTAGGTGGTGGGGACGGAAGCAAACCTTCGGTTTCATTCCTAAACTTTGAGCCTAGGGTCTCAAAGTTTCCCCCGACCAGAACATTCACTGTTCTGGTCTTTTCACCATGGTGACCATTATCGGATTGGCGACTTCGTCGCTTTTAAAATTTATTTATTCGCTTTGCTACCGATATCTGTTCGGTAAAAGAGGCCTTCTGTGTTTTGTTTGTTGAGTTCCTTGTAGATAATGTTTTGGCCGTCTTTGACGGTGTCTGCTGTGGTAACCAGCATGTAGACACGTCCGCCATTTGAGAGGAGGTCTTGGCCATTTTCAGCGAACTTAGCACCGGCATAGTAGGTGATGATGTCGCCTTCTGTCTTGGCTGGAAGCTTGACACCTTTTTCATAGTCTAGTGGATAACCGTTGGATGCTACAACCACACCCAGTGTCACACCCTTGTCTGTCCAAGTGATAGCTGGCTCCTTGCCATCGAGGATGTCCGTGATATTTTGGGCAAAATCAGATGTCAAACGAGGCAGGATAATTTGCGTTTCTGGATCTCCGAAGCGAGCATTGAACTCGATGACTTTGGGTCCATCAGCTGTCAAGATAAGACCAGCGTAAAGGACACCAAGATAAGGGCGACCTTCTTTGATCATGCCTTCAAGAACCGGCTTGACAATGGTATCAACCGCTGTGTCAACCACGCTCTGTGGCAAGTGAGGAACTGGCGCATAAGCCCCCATCCCACCAGTATTAGGACCCTTGTCACCATCATAAGCACGTTTGTGGTCCTGAGCCGTTGGCATGATGTAGAACTTGTCGCCATTGACAAAGGCAAAGAGAGAGAACTCTTCCCCGTCCAGGAATTCCTCGATGACCACACGCGCACCTGAGTCACCAAATTTATTGTCCAAAAGCATTTCGTGAGCGGCTTCGACGGCTTGCTCGACTGTCTCCGCAACGACGACACCTTTCCCAAGAGCCAAACCATCTGCCTTGACTACGATAGGTGCCCCCTGCTCTTCAATATAGGCCTTGGCTTCCTCGAAATCTGAAAATGTGCCATAGGCTGCTGTTGGAACGCTGTATTTGACCATGATTTCTTTAGCAAAATCCTTAGACCACTCTAGCTCAGCCGCAGCCTTTGTCGGACCAAATGCTTTGAGTCCAGCTGCATTGAAGTCATCCACGATACCAGCTGCAAGGGCATCATCTGGACCGATAAAGGTCCAAGCAATATCGTTGACTTTTGCGAAGTCAATCAACTTAGAATGTTCGGAAATTCCGATATTGATCAAATCCAGACCGTCTAATCGCATCCCGTCATTACCAGGAGCCACAAAAACCTGCTCAACGTCCTTAGACTCCAACAACTTCTTAGCAATCGCATGTTCACGACCACCAGAACCAACAACCAAAAGTTTCATCTCGAACCTCTTTTGCGAATTATTTTATTAAATTATATCATAATCGTTCGTTTTGTTCTAATATTACAAGGGATGTCCGATGATTTTCGTTAGAAAACAAACTTTTTCATTATTTTTTAAATTTCTGCTACTTTTTACGAATATTATAATTGAGACCTCTAATATTTTTAAAAAAGGAGTTTTATGCAGGGAATTAAGAAACTACTATTGGCAGCTTGCCTTTTCTGGGCAGGGACTTCACAAATTGCAAGAGCAGACCAAAACGTCAATTACATCTACAAGGAAAAGGGACAATTAGTTGTTCACCTCGGGACCATTCCAGACCGCTTCCAAAGCGTTAGCGTCCCCATTTGGTCTGAGCAAAATGGCCAGGACGACCTCATTTGGTATCCTGTTCAACGAGGAGAAAATGGCTTTGATTTGCAAGTACCTTTGACCAATCATATGGATCAAGCAGGACTTTACCATATCCATGTCTACGGCATCCATTCTAACGGAAACATTGAAGGATTGTTTCCTCTACAGACAATCGTTGAGAAAAAAGACCTCGCATCTTCCCAACCCAAGATCTCAGTCCGACCTATCACTGCACAGCTATTCGAGATCCAACTCCAGCTCTTTGAAGATGTGGAAGAAGTCCTCTTTCCCATCTGGTCTGAACAAGATGGCCAAGACGACTTAATCTGGTATCCTGCAAAAAGAACGGCACCTGGTCGCTACCAATTATCCTTCAATGCCGAGAAACATACAGGGAAAGGAACCTTTCATCTCCACGTCTACCAAAAAGACAAGGGGCACTTAAAAGGCCTGCTTGCCACTGAATTTCAGGTCGAGCGGGCTAAACCTGCGCCACTCGTCACCCAGCCGGATAATTACTATCCCGTTGGCGAATGTACCTGGGCAGCAAAAGAGCTGGCTCCTTGGTCACAAAACTGGTGGGGAAACGGTGGTATGTGGGCTGCTAGCGCTCGCGTTGCAGGCTTCCGGACAGGAACTACCCCTGAGATCGGCGCTATCGCCTGCTGGGACAACGGTGGCTATGGCCATGTTGCAGTCGTGACAGAGGTTGAACATGAACAAAAGATTCAAGTGAAGGAAGCTAATTACAATGGAAATCGGACCATCAACAATTTCCGTGGCTGGTTTGACCCCACGAATGTTGTCTGGGGAACGGTCAGCTATATCTACCCAAATTAAAGGTTTCTTAACCAGCAGAAAAGGCACTCATCAATCGATGAGTGCCTTATTTGATTAGTGTCTGAAGTGACGAACACCTGTAAAGATCATGGTTAAACCGTATTTATCAGCTGCTTCGATGGATTCTTGGTCACGGACTGAGCCTCCTGGCTGGATGATGGCTTTGATCCCTGCTTTGGCAATTTCTTCTACATTATCCGCAAATGGGAAGAAGGCATCTGAAGCAAGAACAGCGCCGTCAAGACGGTCTTTCGCTTGGTCAATCGCAATACGGACTGAAGCTACACGATTGGTTTGACCAGGGCCAACACCAAGTGTCATGTGGTCATTAGTCACGATAATTCCATTTGATTTGACATACTTGATGGCTTTCCATGCAAACTCAAGAGCAGTTGCTTCTGTCTCCGTTGGTTGGCGCTTGGTCACCACTTGCCAGTCAGCTGGACTTTCTTTCACCACGTCTTGGTTTTGCACGAGGAGTCCGCCGACAACACCTGTATATTCTGCTTCCACTTCACTATCATCTTGAGCGTCAAATGGCAAGGCAAGGATTCGCAAGTTTTTCTTTTTATTGGTCAAAATATCTAGCGCCTCATCCGTATAGCTTGGCGCGATGATGATTTCAAGGAAAACACCATGCATCTTCTCAGCAGTCGCAGCATCTACCTCACGGTTGAGAACGACGATCCCACCAAAGATAGAAACTGGGTCAGACTCATAAGCGTAGTCCCAAGCTGTTTCGATATCGTCGGCTTGACCAATACCACATGGGTTCATGTGTTTCAAAGCCACAACGGTTGGACGTTCTTTGAAATCGCGGATGATCCGAATCGCCGCATCCGCATCACGGATGTTATTGAAGGACAATTCTTTCCCGTTGAGCTGTTTAGCGGATGCAATCGAGTAATCCGTCGGCAAGGCTTTTTGGTAGAAATCGGCATCTTGTTGAGGATTTTCCCCATAACGCATAGCTTGTTTGAGGTCATAGGTTAAAGTAAGTTTTTCAGGTTTGCTTTCGCCCACTTGAGCTGTGAAGTATTCTGCAATCAAGGCATCGTAAGCTGCTGTGTGACGGAAAACTTTGGCTGCCAAACCTTGTCGAGTTTCGTAACTTGTTTCGCCATTAGCTGCCAATTCGTCAAGCACAACAGCGTAGTCCGCAGGATCTACTACAACTGTCACGCTAGCGTGGTTTTTCGCTGCTGAGCGAAGCATGGATGGCCCACCGATATCGATGTTTTCAACAGCATCCGCATAAGTCACGGCTGGTTTGAGGACGGTTTCCTTGAATGGGTAAAGATTGACCACAACAAGATCAATGAGCTCAATCTGATTGTCCTTGGCTGCTTCCAGGTGGCTATCCAAGTCACGGCGCGCGAGGAGACCACCGTGGATATTTGGATGGAGAGTCTTGACGCGACCATCCATCATTTCCGGGAAACCAGTCACATCGTCGATGGCAATGGTGTCTACCCCAGCATTGTCAAGGGCAACTTTGGTACCACCTGTTGAGATGATGTCCCAACCGAGTTTTTTAAGTTCTTGGGCAAATTCAACAATGCCCGCTTTGTCTGAAACGCTGATTAAGGCACGTTTGATCATGTTAGTTATCTTCCTTTTCTAAGAGCATATATTTTACTGCTGAAAGAACATCCGATAGATAAACTTCTTTTGAAGCTTTTCCAAATATAGGATATTTAATAAAACCTTTTATTCCACCATCTATTGCTTTAAGCAAAATCACTATTATAGCTACTAAAGCGAGTAAACCTAAAAAGGTGCCAAATGATATACCCGTTTTGTCTGTAACAAACAGTCGATTTAAAATCAAAGTAATAAACGCTGTTACTAAAACCGTTCCAACTGTCCCAATAGATTGTACAATATTCTCGTATTTTTTAAGCTGGATATTTCGTTTAGTACTTAAATCTTCTAATAACATATTAGCAACACTGTAGGCGTTACTACCATAGAGATTTTTCAAGCTAGTTTTTACTTCATTACATAATTCTGAAAATTTGCTAGGCGCTCCTGCTGATACATTATCAAATTTACGCACACAAAACCAAAATAATACAATAGTAACTACAGTACAAAAAAGAGAAATAAACTTCAAACAGTTAAAATCAGAAGAAAGGTGAAACAAAATTAGATCTATAATATAAAAAATTATCATAGCAAGAAGAGAATACACTAAACGTCTTCTCATTTTTCTGATTTCGGGATAAAATTCTTTCTCATATTCATTGAAAAAAATTTCAAATTTTTTGACATTTTCTAATAAATCATCAATTACTTTATTCATAAAACTCCTTTATAATTTCCTCTCTACTCCCAAACTTTCCAACACCCCTGGATACAATTTGTACTCTGTTTCGTGGATGCGAGTCTCGAAAGTATCAAGGGTATCATCCGATAGACGTGGCACACGAACTTGTTTGATGACCTTGCCAGTATCAACGCCAGAATCTACCCAGTGAATGGTCACGCCGCTCTCAGCAACACCTGCATTCCAAGCATCTTCAATGCCATGAGCACCTGGAAATTCTGGCAGATAGGCAGGATGGATATTGATGATACGGCCTTCATAAGCTGCTAGCAAGGTTGGGCCAACGATTTTCATATAGCCTGCGAGGCAAACCAAGTCAATCTGGTGCTCATCCAAGAGCTCGACAATAGCTGCTTCGTAGTCTACCTTGCTCTCAAATTCCTTGAGTTCAAAAGCGTAGGATAATACCCCTAGCTTTTCGGCACGTTCTATGACATAGGCGTCACGATGGTCTGAAAAGACAAACTCCACCGGAAATTCTTCCGCAATCACCTGAAAATTTGAGCCATTACCAGAGGCAAAAACAGCAATCCTTTTAGTCATTATTTAATCACCACGCTTGCGCCATCTTTCTTCACAATACGACCAATTTCATAAACTGGTTCGTCAAGAAGTTCTTTGACACGTTCCACATTCTCTGGTTTGACTGCAAGCATGAGACCGATACCCATGTTGAAGATTTCAAACATTTCTTCATGTTTGATTTGGCCATATTTTTCAAGGGCTTTGAAAATTGGAAGAACTGGGACTTTGTTTTCGTCAATTTCAGCAGCCAAGTCATCAGCGAACATACGTGGTACATTTTCGATGAAACCACCACCTGTGATGTGGGCAATCCCGTTGACCAATTCTTCTTTGATGAGCGGTAGAACAGCCTTAACGTAGATACGAGTTGGTTCCAAAAGAACGTCTTTAAGTTTTTTGCCTTCTAACTCAGGCAATACTTCTTCACCTGTGTAATCCGCAAAGACACGACGAACGAGTGAGTAACCATTTGAGTGGATACCGCTTGAGGCAAGTCCAAGAATCACATCGTCTTCTGCTACTTTTGAACCGTCGATGATTTGAGATTTTTCAGCCACACCGACAGCAAAACCAGCCAAGTCATAGTCGTCTTCGCCGTACATACCAGGCATTTCAGCAGTTTCCCCACCGATGAGGGCTGCACCAGCTTGTACACAACCTTCAGCCACACCAGCAACGACCTGTTCCAATTTAGCTGGTTTATTCTTACCAGTTGCGACATAGTCCAAAAAGTAGAGGGGCTCCGCACCTGCAGCGATGATATCATTGACACACATAGCCACACAGTCCTGACCGATTGTATCGTGCTTATCGTACTTGATGGCCAGCATGAGCTTAGTTCCGACACCGTCCGTCCCTGAGATCAAAACTGGCTCTTTGACACCTGTTTGAAAGGTCAAACATGCCACCGAAACCACCAAGAGCTCCCATAACACCCGCACGCTCCGTACGTACCACGTGTTTTTTGATCCGTTCAACAACTTCATAACCCGCTTCAACGTCCACACCCGATTGAGCGTATGCATTCTTATTTGTCATTTTTTAATCCTTTTCTTTTTTTGAGAAAGAGTGCGACGTATTTTTAGATAAACAATTATTTTATCTAAAAATACTAGTCAGGTCTCTAGCTTTGGTCCCATAGGACAAAGCGTCTACTGATAAATGCTTTAGCTTTTAGTCAGTAGTGAGACGTGGCGCGTAAGCATTCTTATTTGTCATTTGTTTATTCCTTTTTCTCTTCCTAGAGTCTACTGTGATTGATCAGATTCACTTGCAAACATTCCTAATAAAAGGAGGTCTGCTCATTCAAGCTTTCCAAATAGCGTTCTTCGTAGTCATATAAAGGTGTTGGGTATTTCCCATCGAAGTAAGCTACACAAAGACCACCGTTTGGTGCATCGGTATCAATACCAATAGAATCAATCAAGCCATCAATGGACAAGTAGGTCAAGCTATCCGCACCAATAATCTCACAAGTTTCCTCTACTGTATGGTTGGCTGCGATTAACTCTTCGCGACTCTGAATATCAATTCCGTAGAAACATGGATAAGCCAGAGCTGGGCTAGCAATTGCCACATGGACTTCTGTAGCCCCTGCTTCTTTCAACAATTTCACAATCCGACGAGAGGTCGTTCCACGTACAATAGAATCATCAATCATGACAACCCGTTTGCCTTTCACGACCCCAGATACGGCAGAGAGCTTCATCCGCACTCCTTGTTCCCGCAATTCCTGAGTCGGTTGGATAAAGGTCCGTTGGACATACTGATTCTTGATCAAGCCCATTTCATTTGGCAGACCGGATTCTTCCGCAAAGCCCATGGCCGCACTGAGAGAGGAGTTGGGAACCCCCACTACAATATCTGCTTGGTTCTTAAATTCTCGTGCTAACTGAGCGCCCATCCGCTTGCGAGCCGTATGGACGTTGACTCCTTGGATATTGGAATCAGGACGAGCAAAATAGATATACTCCATAGAACAAATCGCTAGTTGAGTATCATCCGTATAGCGATCATAGGTAATACCATTTTCATCGAAAATCACGAGCTCACCAGGATGCACATCTCGAATCCATTCTGCCCCAATCACCTCAAAGGCACAGGTTTCAGAAGAAACAACCAAGGCACCATTGGCCATTTTCCCGATAGAAAGAGGACGGAAGCCATTTGGGTCCAACGCCGCGATCAGCTTATCTTCAAACAGCATCAGATAAGCAACCCACCTTTGACCGTATTGAGTGCTTCCTTGATTTTCCCCATAAAGGAAGGGTTGTGGCTCCGACGGATCAAGTGGGCCAGAATTTCTGAGTCAGAGGTCGAGCTAAAGATGGCTCCATTTTTTTCTAATTCCGATTTGAGCGATTGGGCATTGGTCAAATTCCCATTATGGGCCAGACCAAACTGCGTATCGTGAAAGCGGAAGAGGAAGGGTTGGATGTTATCCACAGACGCTTCCCCCGCTGTCGCATAGCGAACATGTCCAATAGCAGAAGATCCTGTCAATTTTTCAAGATTTAAAGGATTCCGAAAGACTTCTGAAAGCAGACCTGTATCCCGATGGCGTCTCAAGGTTCCTTGGTCATTGGCCAAGATGCCTGCCCCTTCTTGTCCCCGGTGTTGGAGACTGTGAAGGCCAAAATAGGTGAGTTTTGCTGCGTCTGGATGTCCCCAAATCCCAAAGACTCCACACTCTTCATTAAGAGATTTTACTTCGTATGTCATGTTGTATACCTTTTATTTTCCAGTAAAGTATTGAACTGCTGATGCAAAGAGATGTTGATCTTTATTTCCTGGAATATTTTGGAAGAGACCGTTTTCGAAACGTTCTGAGTGGCCCATCTTCCCAATGATTTGACCGTTCTTGCTAGTAATCCCTTCGATCGCATGGACAGAACCATTTGGATTGTATTTAGAATCCATGCTTGGCTTACCTTCGAAGTCAACATATTGGCTAAAGATTTGACCATTGTCACGAAGCTCTGCAAACTCCTCAGCTGTCACGACAAACTTCCCTTCACCGTGTGATACTGGGATAGCGTGGATGTCTCCAACTTCTACTCCCGCAAGCCATGGTGAGTTGGTATTGGCAATCCGTGTTTCCACCATCTTAGCCACGTGTTGGTTGGCATCATTGTAGAAGAGGGTTGGACTCGTGCTACTTGCATCTTCAAAGTTACCGTATGGAAGAAGACCTGATTTGACAAGGGCTTGGAATCCGTTACAAATACCAATAATCAAACCACCGCGTTCAATGAAGCCATCGATAGCTGCACGCACTTTTTCATTGAGCAAGATGTTTACGATAAATTTAGCTGATCCATCTGGTTCATCCGCTGCTGAGAAGCCACCTGCAAAGAAGATAATATTAGCTTTTTTGATGTTGTCAACCATGGTATCAACAGACTTGACAATTGCCTCTTCATTCAGTGTGACAAATGGTACCAAGTTAACTTTTGCACCTTCTTTTTCAAAGGCCTTAGCGGAATCGTACTCAGAGTTGGTACCTGGGAATACTGGGATGTAAACCACTGGTGTCTCAACTGTTTCTTTAGCTTTGATCACAGCATCAGATGCTACAGCAGGTACTTCTTCCAACTCAGTTGCTTGTGCAAATTCTGTTGGGTAAACCTCTTCCAATTTACCTTGGAAGGCACTGTCAAGCTTGTGTCCATCCAGCGTTACACCGTTGACAACTAGTGTAAAGTCAGCTGCTGTTTGTCCAATCTTGGCAACACCTGCAATTTCTTCAGGCGATGTGAAGATGAATCCACCTAATTGAGCTGTCAAGCTAGTGTCAAGGTCAGCTAATTCAACGTTAGCTCCGATATGGTTCCCAAATGTTGCAAGGGCAAGAGCTTCAACCACACCACCATATTTAACAGCTGATGCAGCTGTCACTTTGTGGTCAGCTTGGATAGCTTCAAATTGAGTAAAGTTAGATTTAATAAGATCGAAGTCAATTTCTTGTGCCAAAGCTTGACCAGGAATGTAGTAAATATTCTCACCAGCAGCTTTAAATTCTGGAGAAAGAACCTTACGGCTATCCGCAGTTGTTACCCCAAAAGCAACCAAGGTTGGTGGTACGGTTAATTCTTCAAAGGTACCAGACATCGAGTCTTTCCCACCGATAGATGGCAAACCAAGTTGAATCTGAGCTTCGATGGATCCAAGGAGAGCAGCTACTGGTTGACCAAAACGCTCTGCTTGTTTATCCATACGCTCGAAGTATTCTTGATAAGAGAAACGAGCCTTAGACCAGTTTGCACCAGCAGCAACCAAACGAGCAGTTGCTTCGATGACCGCATAAGCAGCGCCATGATATGGAGACCATTCTGCTACATAAGGGTTGAATCCTTGCGCCATAACAGAAGCAGTTGTTGTCACGCCATGTTGGACTGGCAATTTCTGTACAGAAGCTTCCGTTGGTGTAATTTGGTAGCGACCACCAAGTGGGTGATTGACTGTTGAACGACCAACTGAGCTATCAAAGATGGTTTGTAATCCTTTTTGACTGGCATGGTTCAGGTCAGCCAAGACTTCAAGAGTATCAGTTTCAAGGGTTTCAGCAGATGTTTGACGTTCTTCTGGAAGCTTGACATCCTTGTCAACCACCTTAGCATCTACAACCACACGTACACCGTTCGTATCAAGGAAACGACGTTCCAAATCAACGATTGTTTCGCCATTCCAGTGCATGACAAGATTTGGTTTCTCCGTCACTGTCGCAACGACAACAGCATCAATATTTTCTTTGTTACATGCTGCAACGAAAGCATCTACATCTTCTGGACGAACCACTACAGCCATCCGCTCTTGAGATTCAGAGATAGCAATTTCTGTACCATTCAAGCCTTGGTATTTCAATGGTACTTTGTCTAGATCAATTTCAAGACCATCAGCCAATTCACCGATAGCCACACAGACACCACCAGCACCAAAGTCATTTGATTTCTTAATCAGACGTGTTACTTCCCCATTACGGAAAAGACGTTGAATCTTACGTTCTTCGATGGCATTCCCTTTTTGAACCTCAGCACCAGCTGTTTCAACAGATTCAACTGTTTGAACTTTAGAAGAACCTGTCGCACCACCGACACCGTCACGTCCAGTCTTACCACCGAGTAAAATGATCACATCGCCTGCTTCAGGTTTTTCACGGACAACATTTTCCTTAGGAGCCGCACCGACAACTGCACCTAGCTCCATACGTTTTGCAACGAAACCTGGGTGGAAGTATTCACGAACATAAGTTGTCGCCAAACCAATTTGGTTACCGTATGAAGAATAACCATGAGCCGCTGTCTTAGAGATCACTTGTTGTGGCAATTTACCAGCACGAGTTGCTGAAATTGGAGCTGTAATATCACCAGCACCTGAGATACGCATGGCTTGGTAAACGTATGAACGACCTGACAATGGGTCACGAATGGCACCACCGATACAAGTAGCCGCTCCACCAAATGGTTCAATTTCCGTTGGGTGGTTGTGGGTTTCATTTTTGAACATGAGAAGCCATGGTTCTTTGACACCATTGACATCCACTTCAATTTCAACTGAGCAGGCATTGATTTCATCAGACACTTCCATGTCATCCAAACGACCATTAGCACGCTCATAACGGCCAAAAATAGTCGCCATATCCATCAAGGTTTGAGGTTTTTCTGTACGTCCCAACTCATCACGCATGGCAATATACTTGTCATAAGTCGCTTGCAATTGTTTTTCAAATTTAGAAGCCGAGAAGTCGATATTTTTCAACTCAGTTTCGAAAGTCGTGTGACGACAGTGGTCAGACCAGTAAGTATCCAAAACTTTGAGCTCAGTCTCAGTTGGTACCCGTCCAATAGACTTGAAGTAATCTTGGATGAAGAGAAGGTCATCCACTTCCATGGCCAATCCTTGCTCAGCTTTATACTGTACAAAATCTTCTGCCGTATATGTTTCAAAGAAATCCAAGCTTGGAATGGTCTTGTCAGACTCAGAGAAATCCTGTTTAGCAATACCAACAGTAATATCTTTAAAACGAGAATCCACTGGATTCAAAAGGTAGTTTTTGACAGCTTCCAACTCATTCGCATCAATATCCTTGTTAACTAAATATAATTGCGCTGTGTTCACCGTTACATCATTTGAACTACCCAACAACAGCAAAGCTTCTTGTGAAGATGCCGCCCGTTGGTCAAATTGACCAGGCAAGCTTTCAATGGCAAAGAAAGCATGCTTCTCAAGATCAGCCTGAACCGCAGCTTCATCCAAAACAGTATCAGTCACTTGCTCAGAGAAGATGTGTTTTTCCGCACGCGCAAACAAGTCCTCTGCCAAACCAAAGACATCATAAACCTGAACAATCCGAAGATCCTTCAACGTTTTCAACTGAAGATTATGCTGTAATTCTTTTACTAAAGAGTCCGATTTCACACGAAAATCAGCTTTTTTCTCAACGAAAATACGTTTATCCATTTTATTTCCTTTATTTCTATTCAAACATGCTCTTGAAGACGAAGGTTTTCCGTTTCAAAAAGATTACTTCAAGCCCTGCAATTTCTCTAACACAACCTTGTACACATCTGTCAGACTGCCCAAGTCTCTACGGAAAACATCCTTGTCCATATGGTGCCCTTCCGCATCCCAAAGGCGGCAGTTATCTGGTGAGAATTCATCAGCCAAGATGATCTTGCCATCCTTATCAAAACCAAATTCCAATTTGAAGTCAATCAAGCGAAGACCAATTTGTGCAAACCAATCTTTCAGCAATTCATTGATGCGACGCGTTTCTTCCTTGATATAGGCAATTTGTTCATTATTGGCAATATCCAAGAACTTCACATGCTCATCATTGATAAATGGATCATCCAACTCATCATTCTTGTAGTAAAATTCAACGATTGGAGTCTCCAAGTCCAAACCTTCTTCAACGCCAAACCGTTTAGAAAAGGAACCCGCAGTCACATTACGTAGAACAACCTCCAAAGGAATGATGGTAACCTTCTTGTTCAATTGTTCGGTATCAGAAATACGTTCGATAAAGTGCGTCTCTACACCCGCAGCATTCAATTTTTCAAAAATAAGAGACGAAATCTGATTGTTGAGCACACCTTTCCCCTCAATGGTCTCTTTGCGAGCTCCATTCAGCATGGTGGCCTGGTCCTTATAAACGGACTTAATCACATGTTCGTCTTCTGTACTATAAATATCTTTTGCTTTCCCCGTATAAATTAATTGATCGGACATCTTCTTGTTCGCCTTTCATCTTTTATCCCTTTCAGTGTATCACAGAGAGGTTGTTTTTTCAAGTTAAATCCGTATCTTGTTCGCTTGTAACACAAAAATAATAAGAGATTGAATCAAAAAGATTCAACCTCTTATTTTTAGATGCTTATTTGTTCGTAAAATCCGAACTTTATTTGCTTGTTTTCTTCAAAACGTAGTCTACCATATCTCCAACAGTTGCCATGGCATCAATATCCTTGTCTGGAATATTAATTTGATAGGCTTCTTCCAAATAAATAATGTATTCCATGAGATCAACGGAATCCACTTCCAAGTCTTTTCGTAAATCCAAATCCAAAGAGACCTCATAGTCAGATCCCTTATTATCTTGAATCAACCCTTCAACTAGTTTAAAAATTTCTTGATGACGACTCATTTCTCTTCCTCCAATTCTGATAATTCAACCACAGATTTACGAATAACATCTGTTTCCAACATGGTCCGGATCTGGCGGATTGTGCTATAGACTGCCTTGGCATCACTAGAACCATGGGTTTTCACGACAGGGGCTTGCAAGCCAAACAAGACCGCACCTCCAACATCTGAATAATCCAAGGTCTTTTTCAAACCTCGTAGATCATTCTTCAAGAGGAAAGCTCCAATCTTAGCTTTCAACCCACCACCACTAAGGACCGTTTTCAACTGTTTAAATAGGCCCAGAGCAGTTCCTTCCATAGTCTTAAGGACAGCATTACCTGTAAATCCATCTGTCACAATGACGTCAGCAACTCCATCCATCAAGTCACGCGCTTCCACATTTCCTACAAAATTAAGAGAAGGATCCGCTGCTAATAGTTGATAGGTCTCCTTGCGTAGGGGATCCCCTTTGCTTTCCTCTGTTCCGTTATTTAAGAGACCGATACGAGGCCGCTTAATGCCACGGACATTCTCTGCATAATAGGCTCCCATAATCGCATATTGGTGCAAGTGTGTTGGCGTATTTTCAGCATTTGCCCCCAGATCCAACATATCATAGCCCTTCCCATCAAGGGTAGGAAGAGTCGACATCAAACCTGGACGATCGATGACCTTGATCCGACCAACAATAAAGTAACCAGAGGCAAGAAGAGCACCTGTATTCCCTGCAGAAAGCATAGCATCCGCTTCCCCATTCTTAACTGCATGAGCTGCTAAGACCATGCTAGCTTGCTTTTTCCGACGAATCGCACGAGTCGGCTCATCATCTGAGTTGATTTTCTCATCCGTATGGACGATGGTTACCCGCTCAGTTGCTGTCAGGTATTGCTTAATTTTAGCCTCATCTCCGTACAAAATGACTTCAATATCCTTAAATTCTTGTATGGCTTGATTGACCCCTTCTACTAGGGCCTGTGGAGCATGATCTCCACCCATTGCATCAACTGCAATTTTTTTCATTTCTTACCTCCAGACTGATCTTTTAAGATCTCTCCCCAGCTTCCCAGGGAATCAATAAATTTCTTAGCTTTTAGATGAATGCCGACATATTCATCATAGAGTTGGTCTAGACACTTTCTCAACTCTTTCTTCATCGCATCATGGATGGAAATCGTCTCTAACTCACTAAATTTCACGGCTTGAAAACGATCCAGCAAATAGAGGGCATTTGGATCCCAGTGGGCCCGTCTTTCGTCACGATCATAATGATCTGGGCAAAGGACACCACCCAAGCGGAATGAAAAATCAAAAGGCAGCCCCACTCGATGACAGACACAACACTCATGGACGTTTAAGGCGACACCAAATCGGGATAAAATCTGCATTTCAAAAATATTGGTCAAGATTTCATAATCCAAGCCCCGATCCATCAATTGCAAGGTCTGCTCTAAAAAAGCAAATAAAGCTGGATCAGGTTGACGATCCTGTATACTAGCATCTGCCAAGGCCAGTATATAGGTTGCGTAGGAAAGACGAAAAAGATCTTGATTAATCACTTGGAAACTTTGAACCTCATGAATATCTTCGATATAGCTGAGTCCGTCATCATTGATTTTCAGATACATATCCGCTAAAGTCAAAGGTTGGATCATAGAATTCAACCGAGAACGATTGGCATGTTTCACGAAAAACATGAGCTTGCCAGCTTGTTCTGTAAAGATTTTAACCAGCTTATCGTCCTCTCGGTAATCCCGATGGTAGAGGACGATGCCACGACTCTCAATGCTCTCCAGCATGTTCTTTCATAAACTCCTTCAACCGACTCATCGCTTCTTGGATCACTTCCATACTGGCTGCATAGGACAAGCGTACATAGCCTTCTCCATATGGGCCAAAAGCCATTCCTGGGATAAAGGCAACAGCCTTTTCTTGGGCTAGGAGCTTCAAAAAATCGAAGGAATCTTTGATGATATCCCTTGTGGGAATCTTAGCAAAAGATATAGAAGGCCCCATCTGGGCGGATGATATCAAAGCCCATGGCAGACATTTCTTTGATGATATAATCTCGACGCTCTATGTATTCCCGTTTCATCGGCTCTGCGTCATCTTTTACCAACCGTTAAAGCTTCAATGGCTGCATACTGGTTCATGGTCCCCGCTGCAGTCACCAAGTACTGATGACTCTTGATTAATTGAGCTGTCAACGGAGCCGGGGCAAAGATAAAACCGAGTCTCCAGCCTGTCATAGCATGAGACTTTGATAAACCATTGATAATAATAGCTTGGTCCCGTAGATAGGATCCCAAGGAAACGTGAGGCTGACCTGTATAGGTTAGCTCTGAATAAACCTCGTCACAAACGACAAAAACTTCATATTTTTTCAAGACACTAGCCAAATCCTGCATCTGCTCCTTAGAGTAGGTGACACCAGTTGGATTAGCTGGATAGTTGAGAATAACCGCCTTGACGCGGTCCCCTTGCTCTTCTAAGGCCTTTTCTAAAGCCTCTGGGCTGAGGATAAAGCGATTGTCAGTCGTATCGATTTCGACGACACTAGCCCCCATCAGTTTAATAATGGGTTCGTAACCAGGATAAGCAGGTGCTGGTAGTAGCACCACATCTCCCAGGTTCCAATATAGCGGTCAAGGTCGCAGAAAGGGCCTCCGTTGCCCCAATGGTGACCAAAATTTCATCCTCTGGTCGATACTGTAGGTTATATTTTTCAGCTACAAACTGACTAGCAGCTTCACGTAGAGCTAGCAAGCCACTCATCCCCGTATAATGGCTCTGGTTGGCGTCAATAGCCGCTTTTGCTGCTTCCTTTACATGATCTGGCGTCGTAAAATCTGGCTCACCCAAGGTTAAACGTAAGACACCTGGAATAGAAGAAATGGCTTGGTCAAACTGACGAATCAAAGAAATCTCGATTCGATTCAAATTTTGATTAAACCGTTTTGTTAAATCCATAGCCACCTCCAAAAAAAGTTCTATCACCATTATACTATAAATAGAAAACCATCGCAAAAAAGGGGCTAGCCCCAACTAAAATGATACAATAATGACCTTTCTCATCAAAAAAGGACTTAGCAAATGCTAAATCCTCTCATTGAATAAGGTTCACCAAATCATTTTTATTCTTGACCACGTGTTGCAACATAATTCAACTGATCACCATGTTTCGCCAAGAAATCCTTCATTTCCGAATCCGGAATTTGACGAAGGTAGAGATTGGAACGGATCGTTTCATCTTCTTCACGACAAGTAGACAAGACTAAGTACTTTATCAGAAGCTTTGATTTTGATATTTGGATTCTTTGTCCGCGATCCTTCATAGTTATGCTTCAATTGGGTAGTGAAATCTTCATCATCCTTAAAGCTTGTACGGTAGAAAGCAGTCGTTTCAGGAACAATGACCAAGCACATTGCTTCATAATAATACTTACGCTCAGGTGTTTCAATAACTACATAAGGATGTTGATCAAAGTACTCTTGGTTATCATAGAAGTTAACATCGTTAAACATCCGATGATCTGCAACCTTGCTACCCACGAGCATGACCGAATAACCAAGTCAACCGATCACTAAAATCTTTTTTGTTATCCGTATCCATGAAAGACCGTACCTAAATACGGTTGGTAGCCACCTTCAAAAGTTTTATCCAAGTAAGTAGCATTATCACCTGTTTGAACCACTGGCTCATCTAACTCCGTACCAGGAGCATAAACATAGGCAATCGTCTCTGGATTAACTGCAGTAAATTGAGCAAAACGATTTGCTAAGTAATCTTTCTCCTCTTGACTAGGGGTATATTTTACCTCTTGTTTAGAACTAGTCGAACCACTTGTAGATTTCGCAGTTTCCTGATGTGTCGATGTGGATTTTTGTTTACCAAATGGATTGAAGAAAATAAACCCAAGAACAAGTGCTACAACGGCTACTAAGGCAAAAGAGAATTCCCAATCCCTTTTCCTTTTGGAAGTCGTCTGTTTCTCTGCTCGTTTCATAAATTAGAATTCTCCTAATAAGTATTCGAATTTTTTCTAAAAAATACACTGAGCCCAAGGACCCAGTGTATTTTTATGAGCTAATTAATAATTAAATTATTTAACTGCGCTTGTTTTTGGAAGAGTTTTTTGTCCTGCTGCTGCTGGAGCTTTAGCGTCTTCTTTCTTTTCTTCAGCTTTAGGAGCTTCTACGTCACCTTTTTCTACTTTAAGAACTTCACCTTCTTTAAGTTTGTTAGCATCACGAGTCCATTTTTCTGATTTAACACCAAGGTCTTTATCGTTTTCTGCCTTGATTTCAGGAACTGTTGCTTCTACATCAGTGTTTGCATAGTAACCTGATTCGTTTGACCAACGATTTGCTCCAAGTTCACCTTCTGCAAATACTGGTGCTGCTGCTGCAAATACTGCAAGTGCTGCTACTGATGATAATAAAACTTTTTTCATTGTTTTATCTCCTTTTTTCATTTTAAAAATATTTCGTTACTTCGTAACTAGTTTAAGTATACTACTATATCATATATCTGTCAACAAATTTTTTTAGCTCAAATTTTTAAAATTTTTTTAAGTTTTTTTAGAAAAACAAACTATTTGATTTTCTAAGGCATTTTTCTTACTCTATTTGACTACACCACTCTTTGGCAAGGTCTTTTTGGGTAGACAAGGATCCAATCTATCCTCATTTTTTTGTGCTTCCTTCAGCAACTCCTCCCTCTGATTATTGATCTTACTTTCTTTTTTTAACCAGTTGAAAAACATATCTTTCCTTTCTTCAAAAAAGAGGCTTTTTATAACCTCTTCTTTACATTTTTAAGATTTTTTCGCATTTCCAATTTCAAATAGAGGAGACAAAGGACGTTTTTCATGGATGCGGATAATCGCTTCTGCCAAAAGTTTTGCAATGGAGATTTGTTCAATTTTATCGATTAAGCGGTCTTCAGGTAGGAAGATGGTATCCAACACCACCAACTTCTTAATCGCTGATTTTTGAATATTGTCCATAGCTGGACCTGACAATACAGGGTGCGTACAACTTGCATAGACTTCTACAGCTCCTGCTTCAGCAAGTGCATCCGCAGCGTGGCAAATGGTTCCCTGCAGTATCAATCATATCATCAATCAGGATACAAGTTTTCCCTTCAACGTTCCCAATGATGTTCATGACTTCACTGGTGTTCATTTTATCGACACTCCGACGTTTATCAATGATGGCGATCGGTGTTTTCAAAAATTCAGCTAGCTTACGAGCACGCGTCACACCACCGTGGTCTGGACTGACTACCACATAGTCAGAACCAATCATGCCACGACGTTCAAAGTAGTCTGCAATCAATGGAGCCCCCATCAAATGATCCACTGGAATATCAAAGAACCCTTGAATCTGAGCCGCATGCAAATCAATGGTTAAGAGACGATCCACACCAGCAATCTCTAACATATTGGCAACCAATTTAGATGTAATCGGCTCACGAGCACGAGCTTTACGGTCTTGACGGGCATAACCATAATAAGGCATCACTACATTAATGGTTTGAGCACTGGCACGTTTTAAGGCGTCTACCATGATCAAAATCTCCATTAAATTATCATTGACAGGAGAGCTCGTAGATTGTAGAATATAGACCTCTTTACCACGAATAGACTCCTCGATATTGACCTGGATTTCCCCATCTGAAAATTGACGTACGGTCGACTTACCAAGTGGCAATCCCATCTCCTTAGAGACACGTTCAGCCAAATCTTGGTTAGAAGATAAAGCAAACAGCATTAAATCCGAAAACGACATGATTTCCTCCACATAAAATTAACCACAATGTACAAATGTACAAATCTTCTCTTTACCCATTGTAACCCTTTTTACATGATTTTTCAATCCATAATCCATCAAAAATTAAAATAGTAACTATAGTAAAAAACACCCACTAAAAGTGAGTGTTTTAATTTTTTAGTTTGGATAGATATAAGTAACTGATCCTTGTGCATTCACTGGGTTGAACCATCCACGGTAGTTCCCAATGCTACGGATACCTAAGTAGTTAGATTCAGATACTTGGATACTTGTAGTAGATTGAACAGCTGTAACCACTGCTACGTGTCCATATCCACCATCATTCCAACATGCAATAGCTCCAACTTGTGGTTGGCTACCAGTACGGAATCCAGCAGCTGCGGCACTTGCAGCCCACTGTGCTCCATTACCCCAGTAATCACCAGCCCAAGGTGCCAATACTTTCGCACCCCAAGTACATTCACCTACAGGGTATGAACTTGCAGACGAGCTGTATGTTGGACGACTAGTTGCTGCAGGTGTAGCAACAGTTTGAGTTTGAACTGCTGGTGCTGCAGCAGGAGTTGCAACAGTTGCTTGAGGTTGTGCTGCATCAGCTGCAGGTGTTTGAGTAGCAGCTTGCACTTGTGCTTGCAAGTTAGTATTAGCAGATGCTTCTACAGCCTTACGCTGTTCTTCTTGTTGAGCACGGTATGCAGCTTCTGCAGCTGCTTTCTCAGCTGCTGCTTTCTCAGCTGCTGCTTTTTCTTCAAGCAAAGCATTCTTTTCATTTTCAGCTGTTGACTTTTCAGCCGCTAAATTCAATTGAGCGACTTTCAACTCAGCTTCCTTAGTTGCTAAAGCTTGTTCATCATCATTTAATTGTTGTTGGTTCGCAATAACAGTGTTAATGGCATCGTTGTTTTCTTTTTGCTTAGCATCGATATCTTCTTTATCACGTTTTTGCTCTTCCAACATTTTGTTATTCGCACTAGCAATTTCATTCATTGCAGAAACGCGTGAAATAGCTTCAGTCAAAGAACCAGAACTTACAATAGCGTTAATGTAACTTGTAGCAGTTCCTGTTGTTTGAGCACTACGTGCTTGGTTCGCTAATGATTCTTGACGAGCAACAATGTTTTTAGAAAGCTCTTCAATCTCTGCAGAAAGTTTAGCAGACTCTTCATTCAAACGTTCATTTTCAGCTTTAAGAGTTTCTTGTTGTTTTTTGATTTCAGAAACTTGAGCTTGAATTTGATCAACTTGTGCTTGCGCACTTTGTTCTTTTGAACTCAAATCTGCAATTTTATTATCTTGTACAGCAATTTTATCATCAGTAGAATCAGCTCCTACAGAAATAACTGTACCTACTTGTGATAAAGCAACTGTACTAAGTAAAATAGTCGTTAATAATTTTTTCTTCATAAAATAAAAGACTCCTTCATATAAGACACTAACTAGTATAACAGAAAATGAAAGATTTTATGTTACGCCTTTGTTACAATTTTTATTTCTATTGATGTATCAAAGTAACAAAAAAAGTTAGCTAGAAAGCTAACTTGATTCCGTACGGAGAATGGGGGATTCGAACCCCCGCGCCAGTTACCCGACCTAACGATTTAGCAAACCGTCCTCTTCAGCCTCTTGAGTAATTCTCCAAAAATGGGCACGAGTGGACTCGAACCACCGACCTCACGCTTATCAGGCGTGCGCTCTAACCACCTGAGCTACGCGCCCAAGTTAAAAACTTGGTAATGAACAAAATGTTCAAAGCGGGTGACGAGAATCGAACTCGCGACAACAGCTTGGAAGGCTGTAGTTTTACCACTAAACTACACCCGCTTAGTATTAAAAGAAAATGGCGCGAGACGGAATCGAACCGCCGACACATGGAGCTTCAATCCATTGCTCTACCAACTGAGCTACCGAGCCAAATATTGCGGGAGCAGGATTTGAACCTACGACCTTCGGGTTATGAGCCCGACGAGCTACCGAGCTGCTCCATCCCGCGTTACTATTAAGGAGGATGTGGGATTCGAACCCACGCACGCTTTTACACGCCTGACGGTTTTCAAGACCGTTCCCTTCAGCCGGACTTGGGTAATCCTCCAGCTAATTATGGACCTTGTAGGACTTGAACCTACGACCACTCGGTTATGAGCCGAGAGCTCTAACCAGCTGAGCTAAAGGTCCGACAAGATCAATAGTATAGCGGCGAAGGGGATCGAACCCCCGACCTCCCGGGTATGAACCGGACGCTCTAGCCAGCTGAGCTACACCGCCATAAATCGGGAAGACAGGATTCGAACCTGCGACACCTTGGTCCCAAACCAAGTACTCTACCAAGCTGAGCTACTTCCCGAACTAAAGCTTACGCTTTATGCACCCTAGAGGAGTCGAACCTCTAACCGCCTGATTCGTAGTCAGGTACTCTATCCAGTTGAGCTAAGGGTGCTCGTTTCTATTCAATTGCTACATAGTCTTGCGACCATGCACCCTAGAGGAGTCGAACCTCTAACCGCCTGATTCGTAGTCAGGTACTCTATCCAGTTGAGCTAAGGGTGCTTCTTCTCCAACCTAAGTTTATGCCGAGGACCGGAATCGAACCGGTACGATCGTTACCAATCGCAGGATTTTAAGTCCTGTGCGTCTGCCAGTTCCGCCACCCCGGCCTCCTCAAGCGAACGACGGGATTCGAACTCGCGACCCCCACCTTGGCAAGGTGGTGTTCTACCACTGAACTACGTTCGCATCTGTTTCTTTATATAAAAAAATGCCGGCTACATGACTTGAACACGCGACCCTCTGATTACAAATCAGATGCTCTACCAACTGAGCTAAGCCGGCTCATTATTATTCTTTTATGCGGGTTAAGGGACTTGAACCCCCACGCCGTAAAAGCGCCAGATCCCTAAATCTGGTGCGTCTGCCAATTCCGCCAAACCCGCTATAATGACCCGTACTGGGCTCGAACCAGTGACCCATTGATTAAAAGTCAATTGCTCTACCAACTGAGCTAACGAGTCGTATCATTATCTTCTAGAAACTTCGTTTCTACGGTCCCGACGGGAATCGAACCCGCGATCTTCGCCGTGACAGGGCGACGTGATAACCGCTACACTACGGGACCTATGGGAGTTAACGGGATCGAACCGCTGACCCTCTGCTTGTAAGGCAGATGCTCTCCCAGCTGAGCTAAACTCCCAAAAAAGGAAGTCTTCTAACTTCCTATCTTGCTAAGCGACTACCATATCTCACAGGGGGCAACCCCCAACTACTTCCGGCGTTCTAGGGCTTAACTTCTGTGTTCGGCATGGGTACAGGTGTATCTCCTAGGCTATCGTCACTTAACTCTGAATGATGAACATTCAAAATTGAATACCTATATTCTAACAAAAATCTAACCAGCTGTAAATATCCTCAGTTACTTTTTTTGGATAAGTCCTCGAGCTATTAGTATTAGTCCGCTCCATTGCTCACACAACTTCCACTCCTAACCTATCTACCTGATCTTCTCTCAGGGCTCTTACTAACATATAGTTATGGGAAATCTCATCTTGAGGTGGGTTTCACACTTAGATGCTTTCAGCGTTTATCCCTTCCCTACATAGCTACCCAGCGATGCCTCTGGCGAGACAACTGGTACACCAGCGGTAAGTCCACTCTGGTCCTCTCGTACTAGGAGCAGATCCTCTCAAATTTCCTACGCCCGCGACGGATAGGGACCGAACTGTCTCACGACGTTCTGAACCCAGCTCGCGTGCCGCTTTAATGGGCGAACAGCCCAACCCCTTGGGACCGACTACAGCCCCAGGATGCGACGAGCCGACATCGAGGTGCCAAACCTCCCCGTCGATGTGAACTCTTGGGGAGATAAGCCTGTTATCCCCAGGGTAGCTTTTATCCGTTGAGCGATGGCCCTTCCATACGGAACCACCGGATCACTAAGCCCGACTTTCGTCCCTGCTCGAGTTGTAGCTCTCGCAGTCAAGCTCCCTTATACCTTTACACTCTGCGAATGATTTCCAACCATTCTGAGGGAACCTTTGGGCGCCTCCGTTACCTTTTAGGAGGCGACCGCCCCAGTCAAACTGCCCGTCAGACACTGTCTCCGATAGGGATCACCTATCCGGGTTAGAGTGGCCATAACACAAGGGTAGTATCCCAACATCGCCTCCATCGAAACTGGCGTCCCGATCTCTATGGCTCCTACCTATCCTGTACATGTGGCACAGACACTCAATATCAAACTGCAGTAAAGCTCCATGGGGTCTTTCCGTCCTGTCGCGGGTAACCTGCATCTTCACAGGTACTAAAATTTCACCGAGTCTCTCGTTGAGACAGTGCCCAAATCATTACGCCTTTCGTGCGGGTCGGAACTTACCCGACAAGGAATTTCGCTACCTTAGGACCGTTATAGTTACGGCCGCCGTTTACTGGGGCTTCAATTCATACCTTCGCTTACGCTAAGCACTCCTCTTAACCTTCCAGCACCGGGCAGGCGTCACCCCCTATACATCATCTTACGATTTAGCAGAGAGCTGTGTTTTTGATAAACAGTTGCTTGGGCCTATTCACTGCGGCTGACTTAAAGTCAGCACCCCTTCTCCCGAAGTTACGGGGTCATTTTGCCGAGTTCCTTAACGAGAGTTCTCTCGCTCACCTGAGGCTACTCGCCTCGACTACCTGTGTCGGTTTGCGGTACGGGTAGAGTATGTTTAAACGCTAGAAGCTTTTCTTGGCAGTGTGACATCACTAACTTCGCTACTAAACTTCGCTCCCCATCACAGCTCAATGTTATAGAACTAAGCATTTAACTCAATTCACACCTCACTGCTTAGACGTGCACTTCCAATCGCACGCTTTAGTTAGCCTACTGCGTCCCTCCATCACTACATACTCTAGTACAGGAATATCAACCTGTTGTCCATCGGATACACCTTTCGGTCTCTCCTTAGGTCCCGACTAACCCAGGGCGGACGAGCCTTCCCCTGGAAACCTTAGTCTTACGGTGGACAGGATTCTCACCTGTCTTTCGCTACTCATACCGGCATTCTCACTTCTATGCGTTCCAGCACTCCTCACGGTATACCTTCTTCACACATAGAACGCTCTCCTACCATACCATTAAAGGTATCCACAGCTTCGGTAAATTGTTTTAGCCCCGGTACATTTTCGGCGCAGGGTCACTCGACTAGTGAGCTATTACGCACTCTTTGAATGAATAGCTGCTTCTAAGCTAACATCCTAGTTGTCTGTGCAACCCCACATCCTTTTCCACTTAACAATTATTTTTGGGACCTTAGCTGGTGGTCTGGGCTGTTTCCCTTTCGACTACGGATCTTAGCACTCGCAGTCTGACTGCCGACCATAATTCATTGGCATTCGGAGTTTATCTGAGATTGGTAATCCGGGATGGACCCCTCACCCAAACAGTGCTCTACCTCCAAGAATCTTAATGTCGACGCTAGCCCCTAAAAGCTATTTCGGAGAGAACCAGCTATCTCCAAGTTCGTTTGGAATTTCTCCGCTACCCACAAGTCATCCAAGCACTTTTCAACGTGCCCTGGTTCGGTCCTCCAGTGCGTTTTACCGCACCTTCAACCTGCTCATGGGTAGGTCACATGGTTTCGGGTCTACGACATAATACTAAGACGCCCTATTCAGACTCGGTTTCCCTACGGCTCCGTCTCTTCAACTTAACCTCGCATCATATCGTAACTCGCCGGTTCATTCTACAAAAGGCACGCTCTCACCCATTAACGGGCTCGAACTTGTTGTAGGCACACGGTTTCAGGTTCTATTTCACTCCCTCCCGGGGTGCTTTTTCACCTTTCCCTCACGGTACTGGTTCACTATCGGTCACTAGGGAGTATTTAGGGTTGGGAGATGGTCCTCCCAGATTCCGACGAGATTCCACGTGTCTCGCCGTACTCAGGATACTGCTAGGTATAAAGACTATTTTTAAATACGAGGCTATTACTCTCTTTGGCCTACCTTCCCAGGTAGTTCTTCTATAATCTTTAAGTCCACATTGCAGTCCTACAACCCCGAAGAGTAAACTCTTCGGTTTGCCCTCCTGCCGTTTCTGCTCGCCGCTACTAAGGCAATCGCTTTTTGCTTTCTCTTCCTGCAGCTACTTAGATGTTTCAGTTCACTGCGTCTTCCTCCTCATATCCTTAACAGATATGGGTAACAGGTATCACCTGCTGGGTTCCCCCATTCGGACATCCCCCGGATCTAAGCTTACTTACAGCTCCCCGAGGCATTTCGTCGTTTGTCACGTCCTTCTTCGGCTCCTAGTGCCAAGGCATCCACCGTGCGCCCTTATTAACTTAACCTTATTAACCTAATTTCTTAAAAAAAATTAGAAAACTCATTAAATATTCACAGCGTTTTTCGGTTTATTTTTCTTGTTACTATTTGATATAGATATTCAATTTTCAATGTTCATCCTTGGTGATCTCTCACCAATGGAGCCTAGCAGGGATCGAACCGCTGACCTCCTGCGTGCAAAGCAGGCGCTCTCCCAGCTGAGCTAAGGCCCCACAAGACCTCTCAAAAACTAAACAAGACGAACGTGCAGGTTTCCTTATCCTTAGAAAGGAGGTGATCCAGCCGCACCTTCCGATACGGCTACCTTGTTACGACTTCACCCCCAATCATCTATCCCACCTTAGGCGGCTGGCTCCTAAAAGGTTACCTCACCGACTTCGGGTGTTACAAACTCTCGTGGTGTGACGGGCGGTGTGTACAAGGCCCGGGAACGTATTCACCGCAGCGTGCTGATCCGCGATTACTAGCGATTCCGACTTCATGTAGGCGAGTTGCAGCCTACAATCCGAACTGAGACTGGCTTTAAGAGATTAGCTTGCCGTCACCGACTTGCGACTCGTTGTACCAGCCATTGTAGCACGTGTGTAGCCCAGGTCATAAGGGGCATGATGATTTGACGTCATCCCCACCTTCCTCCGGTTTATTACCGGCAGTCTCGCTAGAGTGCCCAACTGAAATGATGGCAACTAACAATAGGGGTTGCGCTCGTTGCGGGACTTAACCCAACATCTCACGACACGAGCTGACGACAACCATGCACCACCTGTCACCTCTGTCCCGAAGGAAAAGCTCTATCTCTAGAGCGGTCAGAGGGATGTCAAGACCTGGTAAGGTTCTTCGCGTTGCTTCGAATTAAACCACATGCTCCACCGCTTGTGCGGGCCCCCCGTCAATTCCTTTGAGTTTCAACCTTGCGGTCGTACTCCCCAGGCGGAGTGCTTAATGCGTTAGCTGCGGCACTGAGTCCCGGAAAGGACCCAACACCTAGCACTCATCGTTTACGGCGTGGACTACCAGGGTATCTAATCCTGTTTGCTCCCCACGCTTTCGAGCCTCAGCGTCAGTTACAAGCCAGAGAGCCGCTTTCGCCACCGGTGTTCCTCCATATATCTACGCATTTCACCGCTACACATGGAATTCCACTCTCCCCTCTTGCACTCAAGTTAAACAGTTTCCAAAGCGTACTATGGTTAAGCCACAGCCTTTAACTTCAGACTTATCTAACCGCCTGCGCTCGCTTTACGCCCAATAAATCCGGATAACGCTCGGGACCTACGTATTACCGCGGCTGCTGGCACGTAGTTAGCCGTCCCTTTCTGGTAAGATACCGTCACAGTGTGAACTTTCCACTCTCACACTCGTTCTTCTCTTACAACAGAGCTTTACGATCCGAAAACCTTCTTCACTCACGCGGCGTTGCTCGGTCAGACTTCCGTCCATTGCCGAAGATTCCCTACTGCTGCCTCCCGTAGGAGTCTGGGCCGTGTCTCAGTCCCAGTGTGGCCGATCACCCTCTCAGGTCGGCTATGTATCGTCGCCTTGGTGAGCCGTTACCTCACCAACTAGCTAATACAACGCAGGTCCATCTGGTAGTGGAGCAATTGCCCCTTTCAAGCAGATATCATGCAACATCTACTGTTATGCGGTATTAGCTATCGTTTCCAATAGTTATCCCCCGCTACCAGGCAGGTTACCTACGCGTTACTCACCCGTTCGCAACTCATCCAGAAGAGCAAGCTCCTCCTTCAGCGTTCTACTTGCATGTATTAGGCACGCCGCCAGCGTTCATCCTGAGCCAGGATCAAACTCTCATTAAAATAATTGTTTGTCTTAAACTCATTCTGTCACTGACAGATTTATTGTTTTTTTCATTGTTCAGTACTATAACCTTAGTTATAGTGCCCTGCACATTGGTTCGTCTTGTTCAGTTTTCAAAGGTCTTTGTCGCTCTCGCGCGACAACTATATTAGTATATCACGACCATAAATACTTGTCAATATCTTTTTTCTATTTTTTTAAATTTTTATTTTTATGATAAAGGATGCTTTCTTACATCCTTTTTCATAAATGTTGATCCTTGAAGTCTTTCAAGTATTCTTTTAGCCTTCTCCTCATCTTTGCTCTTCCTGAAAAACGTTGATTCATCAGAAGTTTATCATAATCTTCTTTTTCTTGATCGGTTAGATTTTTTCGGAATTCTTTTAGGGCTCCTCTTAATAGGACTAGTTCATCCAAAAAGAGTTCTTTTGATCGAAGTCGATGACTGATTTCTCCAATTTCTGTATAAGGGACCTTATTTAACTTCCTTTTATCACTTTCTTGTTTTCTAACTTTATCTTTTATATGGTTACGAAACTTTGTTTTGAAGTAGGTTAATAGAATTTCTTCATTTTCTTCTACCTCCGGATTACTTATTTGTAACTCATACAGCACTAGTCTTCCCTCTTGTTCCCAATCTGCGTGATCCCAAAGATGAATATAAAATTCCTTTTCACATTTCCATACTATCCATTTTACTTTTTCATATGTTTTTTTAAAGTTCATTGGACCTCCTTTCTAACTAGTCTTCATTTTAAAGGAGGTTTTGATTTATTTGTGCTTATTTTCTATTTGGGATCTTTTCTTATTCTAATTGGTCATTATTTTGATAAGAATGTCAGAATAATGGTTTTTATCAAACAAAAAAAGTTGCTACCAATGTAACAACTT
>BNJS01003111.1_pt1 | contig 33312 bp, 64 predicted proteins | sample 8540461 | NCBI WGS metagenome assembly BNJS01 (sample SAMD00202454, study PRJDB9452) | human saliva metagenome | isolation source: human saliva | place: Japan
TTTAAAGTCTTTAATGTCCCTTTGAGTAAGTATTTTGTTATTGTGCTGATCCCGTCAGATTTTGAGTTCGACGATTTTATCATGTGTAGTTATTCATCAATTTTGTAGTAGAAAGGTTCAACTTGTTCAGTAAATTGACGCCTCGCAAACGATCTCTCTCAATTTGAGTAGGATCCTCAAAGCTGATATTGTAGAGAATCAGAACAAAAAGAAAGTTTAGACTAGATTTTGAAAACGGTCAAACTTTCTCTTTGTATTTTCTTAAAACCTGGACTAGTATATACAGTATACAGATATTAGGAGGTAAAATTATGATAGGATTAATTTTAACAGGACATGAGTATGCAGTTGGTGAAGCTCTGCATTAGAAAATGATTGCAGGAAGCAAGAAGCATTTAAAGTAGTATCCATTTCGTGAAAGTGAACCAATGGAAAACATTGCAAAATAACCCAAGAGCAGCTATGGAAGACTGCAAAGGAAGTACAGAGGGAATTGTTGTGTATGCAGATTTATTGGGAGGTAGTCTTTAGAAAGCAGCAATGGTAGCCTCCAGTAGATTTTAAAGATGTTGAAGTAGTTGTAGGAACTAATTTACCAATGTTAATTGAAATTGCACGATGTTCCGTGAATTTGCAGAGTGATGCAAAAGCGGTTGTACACACAAAGTTTAAATGCGGGTAGAAGGCGATCTACATGGTGTTTCAGCAAAAGTAGAACAAATAATTGAAGATGATGAGGATGGAATTTAAGAATGGAAACAGGTCAAATTATTTTTAGGAAGTTCAATTACATTTATTGTTTTTATGAGTGCTATTTTAGAATCTATTATTTCTTTTCAAGAAAAATATGAAACATCAGCAACAGTATTTTTGAAAAGATTGCACGCCGAATTGCAAGTGGGAAAAACGTATCATAGCAGCAAATGGAATTTATGGAACAGTGAAAATTGAGAACGATCAAATTGAATTAGGAAAATTGCTAAAGGATTAGTGATTACAGTTTCTCGATATAGTATTTTCTGAGATTTTATAAGTGGTGAAAAATGAAGAAAAATATTTTGAGAGTTTTATCAAGATTCAGATCATAAAGAATATTTTTATCTACCAATGTTAAAGTCTATTTATCATATTCCAAAAGAAGATTTTGGCCCTGTTTTAATGCATTTTAGACAACGGTTAGTAATCGCTATTGCTTTTGGGAGCTATCGTATATATAGTCCTGAAAAATGTTATATTAAGTTGTTTTTCAGCAGTATTATTTTTATGGATTATCTACGATTGCTTATTTTAAAAGTGTTTTACCAAAATATTTTCGTAAGAAAACAAATATCAATCGAGGAAATTGAATCGAAAGTTTCTGTTAGAGAAGTTTCTTCAAGTATGAAATTTTTATGGATTAGTACGATTGGGATTGGAATTATTATTTGTAGTTTTTCATTGGAAATGATCTTTTGAATAGGGTGATTGTTATCTTGTTTTCGGATTGTTGTAACAATCAGTGGTACGTATTCCGTATTTGCTAGGAAGTAAATAGGTTATAAATTCAGTAAAAGCAAAGAACATTTCTATAAGACTATTATAGTTTTATAGAAGCGTATGCAGTAAATACTATATGAGAGAGAAATATAAAAATTATTATATTATTTTTTAGGAAGAACATTATAAAAATAAGCAAGAAAAACCTTTTTCATTTTGAAGAATAATGAGTTATAATGATGCTGACATCTTATAGAAAGGGAAAAAGGATGCCAAATATTTTGTTAACTAGAATTGACAATCGATTGATCCATGGACAAGTGGCAACACAGTGGACATCTTTTATTGGGGCAAAATTTATTATTAGTTGCTAATGATAAAGTTGCAGGAGATCCGATGCGTCAAGGCTCGAATGGACATGGCTGCTCCATCTGGTGCTCAAACTCGTTATTTCACGATTGAAAAACGATTAATATCATCAGTAAAGCAGCTGACCGTCAGTTGATTTTCATTATTGTGAAAATCCTCAAGACGTTCTAAGACTAGTGGAAGGAGGAGTACCAATTAAGAAAGTTAACATCGGTAACATGCATATGGCGGAAGGTAAACGTCAAGTTGCTGGTGTGATTGCAGTGGATGATGCGGATGTAGCTGCATTTAAGAAATGGTAAGAGCTAGGGAGTTGAACTTGAAATTCAAAAAGTTCCAACTGAAGGCAAAAGAAGATATTTCGAAATTATTTAATTAATTTATTATAAAGGAGTCAATGAAAAATGCAAGCAAGTTTTTATTCAAATTTATTAGTATTCCTAGTAACGTTTGTAGCTGCGATTGACCAATTTAGCTTCTAGAATCTCTTTACCAACCAATCGTAATGGGACCTGTTATCGGAGCTATTTTAGGTGATTTGTAAACTGGTTTGATCGTTGGGGTACTTATCAATTAATGACAATCGGTAACATGCCAGTTGGGGGAGCTCAACCACCCAATGCACGTTATCGGAGGAATTATGGCTACTGTATTAGCAGTAAGCTTGAAATTAGAACCAACAGCTGCAGTTGCTGCTGCTGTACCATTCGCTTTTATTAGGTCAATATGGAGTAACATAATATTTGCATTAATGTCACCAATGATGGTTGTTGCAGATGGATATGCACATGATGCAAATCCAAAAGGTATTGAACGATTAAACTATTTAGCAATGGCAGCTTTAGGGGCTGTATTCGGTCTTGTAGTAGTATTATTCTTTATCGGTGGACAAAGTATCGGGGATGCAGTTACAAAATCAATTCCCTGAATGGTCTCGCGGGTGGTTTAAGGCTGCTGGTGGAATGATGCGTTTTGTAGGGTTTTGCAATCTATTTAAAGTAATGGTTTCTAAAGAACTATGGGATTCTATTTCTTAGGTTTTGCATTAGCTAACATCGTTTCTGCAAGTGCAAGCTTAGCAGGTTCTGCATTAGTATTATTAGCATTCATCGGTTTTGCAATTGCGTACTGGGATTTCCAAACCAAACAAAATTCAAATCTGCTGGTGCAACAGTTGTAAATTATGATGGAGGTGAAGAAGATGGCATATAATATTCCAGATTCTTATAAAGTTCAAACACCTGCTCCTAAGTTAGATGAAGCAACACTAAACAAAATGGCATGGCGTTCAATCTTTTACAATCTTCTTTCAACTATGAACGTATGCAAGCAGCGGTTGGTTATATGGCATTTTACCAGGTTTAGAAAAATCCATACTGATAAAGATGACTTTAGCAGCATCTATGTCACATAACTTAGAATTCTTTAATACTCACCCATTCTTTAGTAACATTTGTTATGGGGATTGTATTATCACTAGAACAAAATAAAGCAGATATTCAAACAATTCGTGCAGTACGTGTTGCTGCGATGGGACCTTTAGGTGGTATCGGGGATGCATTATTCTGGTTCACTTTAGTACCAATCGTTGCTGGTATCTCTTCTGACTTTTGCGTTAAAAGGTAGTATTGCAGGTCCATTATTATTCCTAGCAGTATTTAATGCAGCTCAATTTTGCGATTCGTTATTGGTTAATGCACTGGTCTTATAATTTAGGAACTGATGCGATTGGAATCTTTTACAGCAAATGCTAAAAGAATTCACTCTGCAGCTTCTATTTTTAGGAGTATTTGTTGTAGGGGCATTAACAAGCTTATACGGTGGAACTAAATTAGGTATTGAAATTGTAAATGGTGAAAAACCAATCGTGATTCAAAACAATCTTAGATGGTGTATTACCAAAATTAATTCCATTAGTAATTACTTTATTCTTATACTATTTATTAGCTAAGAAAAACGTACCCATTATTCTGTATCGGACTATTATTAGTTTTAGGTATTGGATTAGCGTTTGTAGGACATGTTTTAGGAGTTAAATTCTGGGGCTAATTATTAGAATGAAAAAAGCTAGGCGAAAGCTCAGCTTTTTAGGTTGTTCGAGAAATAGTTTACGAATAGAAAAACAGGCGTGTACAATAAAGAAGAGTGAATGGAAGGAGAGGAATAAACATGCAAGAGTTTAAAGATGCAACAGCGATGGCACAAGCAGTTCGAAAAATGGGCGAAGTTTCTTCTGTTGAATTAGTTCAAGATGCTCTGTTTAAAAGTAAAGACAATTGAATCCAACTTTAAATGCAGTCGTTCATTTGCAAGAAGAAAGAGCATTAAAGAGAAGCTCAGTCAGCAACTTTTAGTGATAAGCCATTTGCAGGTGTTCCTTTATTGTTGAAAGGATTTAGGGACAATGTCAAAAGGGAGAACCTTCTACTGCTGGTTCACGTTTATTCAAAAAAATCTCCTTCAACAGCATCAAGATACATTAGTCACTAAATTAGAAGAAGCAGGATTTGTCATTATTGGACGAACCAACACACCTGAATTTGGATTTAAAAATATGACAGAACCAAGTTTATGGGGAGTCACTTCAAATCCCTTATGACCTCAGTCGTAATGCAGGGGGATCGAGCGGTGGCGCTGCAAGTGCAGTGGCTGAGTGGAATGGTTCCAATTGCGATGGCAAGTGATGGTGGAGGATCGATTCGTATTCCAGCTAGTTTTACAGGATTAATTGGATTAAAACCAAGTCGAGGTAGAATACCTGTTGGTCCAAATGGCTATCGTGGCTGGCAAGGAGCATCAGTAAATTTTTGCATTAACCAAAAACCGTTCGTGATACAAGAAGATTATTAGAAGTGCTGCAAGTGGAACAAATGGAAAGTCCGTTTATACTGCCAAAATTATCGAAAACAGCAACTTTATGCATCTATTGAACGACCACTAAAAATTGCCGTCATAGAAGATTCACCGATTGGAAACAAGGTCGAAGATTCCGCAAAAAAAGCTTTGAATCGAGCTGTAAGATTTTTACAAGAAAAAGGATATTCTATTGAAAAATTCAATGGCCAGTTGATGGCATCGAAGTGATGAAAAATTACTATATAATGAATAGTGTGGAAACAGCTGCGATGATGGATGGAATTGAAAAATGATACAACGTCCACTTACAAAAAGAAGATATGGAATTAATGACATGGGGTATTTATCAATCGGGACAACAGATTTTTAGCGAAAGATTACAGTGCAGCATTGAACCAGTGGGATTATTGGACAAAACAAATGCAAGAGTGTCATGAAGACTATGATGTGATTTCTAACTCCATGTGTGAATGATGTCGCTCCAAAAACATGATCAGTATCCAATGAAAGAATCCATTCGAGTAGCACTAGAATCCATCGAACAATATTCAGTAAATGAACAGCAAGAAATTATTTGGAAAATGTTTGAAAAAAACATTGGAGTTAACTCCATTTACTCAATTAGCCAACATTACTGGACAACCAGCGATTAGTCTTCCAATTTATTGTACACAAGAAGGACTACCAGTTGGGGTACAACTGATGGCTGCAAAAGGGACGAGAAGATTTATTATTACAAATTGCAGAAATTTTTGAACAAGAACATCAATGGAATCGAAAAGATTAAGGAGGAGTTAGGATGAAAATTGCAATTATCGGAGCAGGAATTGTGGGAGCAACGGCTGCTTATCAATTATCAAAAATAAAGAAGTAGAATTAGTCGTCTATGATGATGGAGTTGGGCAAGCTACGAAAAGCAGCAGCAGGAATTATTTGCCCATGGTTGTCTCAAAGAAGAAATAAAGAATGGTATCGATTGACTGCAAGAGGAGCTTCTTATTATCCAGAATTAATGGCTGAATTACAAGAAGATGGTGTGACCAATTACCTGTATGAGCAAGTAGGAGCTCTAGTATTTAAAAAGACTCCTGAATTATTAGAAAAAGTTAGAAAAAAATTGCTGCTGAAAGAAGAGAAAGAAGAAGAGAATTGGGACTTTAACAAAAATCGAAGCTGAAAATATTTCCTCTTATGTTCCGGGATGGAATGGAACTCATGGAGCGATCCATTGTTCAGGTGGAGGAAGAGTTGATGGGAAACTATTAGTTGAACAGCAATTGTTTTTAGCCAAACAAAAATGGGGCTAGTGTTCAACAAGAAAAAAAGTGAGTTTAACACGAGATGAAGAAGGAAAAGTAGTCGTTAAGACAAATAGCGGACTAGAACAGTTTCGACAAAATTATCGTAGCAAGTGGAGCGTGGGTGAAAGAGTTAATTGAACCACTAGGATATTATGTAGACGTTCGCCCACAAAAAGGGACAATTAATTGAATTAGAATTAGAGACAACTGAAGAAACAGGGAAATGGCCTGTTTGTATGTTACATGGGAGAAATTGATATTTTACCATTTGCAGATGGGAAAATTATTGTAGGTGCAACACATGAGAATGATCAAGGGTTTGATTTAAAGAGATAGCCAAGAATTACAACAAAAAAATGTATGAAGAAGCATGTGAAGTATTCCCAGCATTAAAAACAAGCAAAATGGCTAGTAGTCGAATTGGAACAAGAGCATATACTTCTGACTTCTTACCATTTTTCGGTAGTATTCCAGAAGAAAACTCGATATTTGTTGCTAGTGGTCTAGGATCTTCAGGCTTTAACTTCAGGAGTATGGATTGGTGCATTATTAGCACAGTTGTCAGTTGGTGATACACCTTTATTTGACGTTGATTCTTATCATCCTAAAAATTATATCCAAAAAAATTAATATAACAGAAATCATATTTATTGAATTTAAAATGAAAAATCTTTGTATGATATCTATGGTAAATATTATAAATTTAGGAGGAATCATAATGTTAAAAGAATTTAAAGAGTTCTTAATGCGTGGGAAATGTTGTTGATTTAGCAGTTGCGGTAATCATCGGGGCAGCTTTCAAAGCTATCGTTGATTCATTAGTAAAAGACATTTTTCGAACCAATTATTGCAATGGTATTTAAAGCAGATTCAATCGCTGGGGTATCAGTTCAAAATCGGTTCAGCTACATTAGGTGTAGGTGCTTTTGCTGCTGCAATTATTAACTTTGTAATCGTAGGTTTCGTTCTTTTCATGGTAGTTAAAGGTATGAACGCTGTTCAAGATTTAGCTAAATGTGGAAAAGAAGAAGCTAAAGAAGTAGCTCCAGAACCAAAAAGCTGAAGATTACTTACGTGAAATCCGTGATTTATTAGCAAACAAATAATAAAATGAAATTTGATGAAGGATGAGGGTTTCTCATCCTTTTTGTTAGAAATTTATAGTAATCTATGTTATTATTCCAATGTGATAAGTTTTTCATTTTCTTATCACTTTCTTTTTTTATTTTTATTTGGCTGTCCGTTCAGGGGATAGTTTTGAAAACCACCTAATCTCCTGGTGGTTTTTGTGCTGAAATTAGAACTTAGTGATATCATACAAGCATAAGATTTTTCATAGAACTATCTCCGGAAAAAGATAGTATGAAAAAGAAAAACCACCTATGTATTAGGTGGTTTTTGTGCTTGAAATTGATAGAACTTAATGATATCATACAAGTGTGATAAGTTTTTTTACTTTTCCTTTTCAAGTTTATTTTTTCTTATCACTATCTTTTTAATCTTTTTCAACATTTTTCTGTGTTTTGCTGAAATTTTTAATTTTTAGACGACTTCGGTCGTCTTTTTGTTTTAAAAAGAAATTTGGGAGAATTTTTAAGAAATATTCTAAAAAGTACTATGAAAATATGTAAGCGTTTGCTATAATAGTGTATCAAACTATGAAAAGGGAGGTTTAAATATGAAAGTTGTTGTTGCCATTGACTCGTTCAAAGGAAGTTTATCGTCTATGGAAGCTGGTCAAGCGATAGAAGAAGGCGTGAAAACGTGTTTATCAAAAATGCAGAGGTAGTGGTTCGTCCATTAGCAGATGGTGGGGAAGGAACCGTTGAAGCATTAGTCGAAGGAATGGGAGGAATCTTTGTTACTAAAGAAGTAACAGGACCATTAGGAGAAAAAGTAGAAGCAGTCTACGGAATTATTGAATCGAAGGATGATTTGAGTAAGACAGCCATTATTGAAATGTCAGCTGCAGCAGGAATTACATTAGTGCCTGAAGAAAGCCGCAATCCGATGAATACGACTACTTTATGGAGTTGGTGAATTAATTCTAGATGCCATCGAAAGAGGTTGTCGACATTTTATTGTTGGAATTGGTGGAAGTGCGACAAATGATGGTGGAGTTGGGATGTTACAAGCATTAGGATATGATTTCCTAACACGAGAAGGAAAGGCTATCTCTTATGGAGGAAATGGACTCAGAGAATTAGCGAGTATTGAAAGAGACCAATGTACATCCAACATTAAAAGAATGTACCTTCAAAGTAGCTTGTGATGTAACGAATCCATTATGTGGTGAAAATGGCTCTAGTGCTATTTTTTTGGTCCACAAAAAGGAGCAACTCCCTGAAATGGTTCAAGAATTGGATCAATTATTATTACACTATGCTGAATTGTCTAAGAGCATTAATTCTCATGCAGATCGATTTTTATCCTGGAACTAGGGGCGGCAGGCGGTATGGGATTTGCATTTTTTTAACTTATACTAATGCCACATTAGAGTCTGGTATTCAAATTGTATTAACAGAAACGAAAATTAGAAGAATTAATAACAACTGCTGATTTTTGTTGTAACAGGTGAGGGAAGACTTGACGGACAAACGGCATTAGGAAAAAGCTCCAATAGGAGTAGCAGCCTTAGCTAAAAAAAGCATCAAAAGAAAGTGTTAGCTTTTTGCAGGAGCTGTTACACCAGATGCAAAAAGAATGTAATCAACATGGAATTGATGCATTTTTTCCCAATTTTAAGAGGAGTTGTAACACTCAAAAGAAGCAATGAATAAAGAAGTCGCTCATCAAAATATGGTGGATACAGTAGAACAAGTTTTTTAGAGTAGTAGAAATGATGAAAGAAGGAAAATAAAATGGTTAGTCAAATTAGTACATTAGGAGCTTTAGTTGGATTGATTCTCGCAATTATACTGATTATTAAAAAAAGTTCATCCAGCTTATAGTTTAATTTTAGGAGCTTTAGTAGGAGGGAGTAATTGGCGGAGCAGGGTTAGCAGGTTCCGTTAGTGCGATGGTAACTGGGAGCACAAGGAATGATGTCTCCAGTATTAAGAATTATGACTTCAGGTATTTTAGCAGGAGCTTTAATTAAAACAGGTTCTGCTGAAACGATTGCTGAAACAATTGTGAAGAAGTTAGGGGAGAAAAGAGCTATTGCAGCGATTGCGATTGCTACAATGATTATTTGTGCAGTGGGAGTATTTATTGATATTGCTGTTATTACAGTAGCACCAATTGCGATTGCGATTGCAAAAAGCAAATTTATCAAAAGCAGGTATTTTTATTAGCGATGATTGGTGGAGGAAAAGCAGGAAATATTATTTCTCCAAATCCAAATACGATTGCTGCTTCAGAAGCATTTCAATTAGATTTAACAGCATTAATGGCTAAAAAAATATTATTCCAGCATTAGTGGCATTAGTTGTGAGTATTTTATTAGCAGGATTTCTAGCAAAAAAAGTCGATCATGCTTTTGACGATATGGAAGAAGAAAGCAGAACATCACACTTCTGTACCATTTTTTTCCAAGCAATTCTTGGACCAGTTGTGGTCATTGCGTTATTAGCTTTACGTTCATTAGTTGGAGTAAGCGTGGATCCTTTAATTGCGTTACCAATTGGTGGGATTAGTAACCATTTTTAGTAACAGGACATTCAAAACATACCGTAGAATATACAGAATTTGGATTGAGTAAAGTAATTGGTGTATCGATTTTATTAATTGGAACAGGAACGATTGCAGGGAATTATTAAAGCTTCTTCTCTACAAGTGGATATGATTCATGTGTTGGAAGCTTTGAATATGCCATCATTCGTTTTAGCACCATTATCAGGTATTTTAATGGGAGCAGCTACAGCTTCTACAACAGCTGGTTCTACGATTGCTTCTCAAACATTTGCAGCTCCTCTAGTTTCTTCTGGAGTTCCTGCAGTAGCAGCAGCAGCAATGATTCATGCTGGGGCAACAGTGTTAGATTCTCTTCCTCATGGTTCATTCTTCCATGCTACTGGAGGCTCAGTCTTTATGAGTATTGAAGATCGTATGAAATTAATTCCTTACGAAGCATTAGTAGGTTTGACAAGTACCATTGTTGCAGTGATTTTTGTATTTATTAGGGTAAGTAAAAAGAGTGAAATCGATGAAAGTTGATTTCACTCTTTTTGTTTTGTCTTATTCTTCTGAACGAGAAACGATTAGTGTTAGATTTTCCTTTTATAGTTACATCATGAATAGGTGTTGGTAAAAATAAATGAATCTGCTTTTTTTAAGAGCGAAATGATTCGCCATTTACTTCTAGTGTTCCTTCACCTTCGATAACAGTTGCTAAGTAGTAGTTGTCATCTAGTGTTGTATGGTAAGTGCCATCAATTTCCCATTTCCAAACAGAGAAATAATGATTTGTAATGAAATGAGTAATCGTTGCATCATCCGTTTTTTTCAATTGTTTGTTCAAAACTTGGTAATTGATGCGGAATTGTAGTGACATCAATCGTTTGTGGAATATGTAGTGGACGAGGATTTCCTGCATCATCTTTTCGGTCATAGTCATAGACACGGTAAGTAGTGTCAGAGTTTTGCTGTGTTTCTAAAATGACAATCCTTTTCCGATAGCGTGAATAGTTCCGCTTGGAACATTGAAGAAATCTCCTGCTTTGACAGGAACTTCTGTAAATAATTCATTCCATTTTTCCTCTTGGATTAATTGAACAAATTCTTCTTTTGTTTGTGCGGTATGTCCGTAAATAATTTTTGGCACCCGGTTCAGCAGAAATAACATACCAACATTCGTTTTTTTCCCTAATTCGTGTTCATGTTCTAATCCATAAGCATCATCTGGGTGTACTTGAATAGATAAAGTCATCGCTTGCGTCTAAAAATTTTGATTAATAGAGGGAAAAGTTGGCAATGTTTGTTGATGAAATAAATCTGCATGCCCAGCATATAGTTTCTGCTAATGTCATTCCTTTGATATTCAGAAGGAGAAAGAACAGTCGAATGTCCATTTGGATGAGCGCTAATTGACCAAGATTCACCAACTTTTATCACTTGGCAAGGTTAAGTTAAATTCTGTTTGTAATTTTTCCACCCCAAATTTTTCTTGTAGGACTGGTTTTAAAAAGATAGGTTGCATGATGTGGCTCCTTTTATGATTTTTTAATCCGTATGAACTAAATTCAAATAAATCGTATCTATGTCTTGAGATAGAATACTCAAAATGGTGTTCCATTATCTAAATAGGCGATTTGTTCTACTTCAAAAAAATAGGTTCAGTAGGGGATAAGTGTAAAATATTTTTGATCTGTCTCCGTACTAATGGAGGCTCGTAAAAATTTTCATAGCACTTGCGATACGTAGCTTTTAAAGTACCTTTCGATATAAGAATAAATAGAATGGTGAAGAATTTCTTCAGTAATACCACTTATCAAATCAGTACTCATATAAGTTTGTTCTAAAACGTATGGCTTTATCATCAATAATTCTTAATCGAAAATATATTGTATATAGGGAGAAGATACAGAAATCTGTAACTTTTTCAGCGATGCTTTTTTGTAGCGAATTCTAATTTAAAATGAATAATTTCTGAATGCACTTGTGCATGCGATTGTTTAGAAAATTTTTGTTAAACCTTGAATATCTCTTTTCAGGGACAATAATTTTATGTTTTTGTTCAACTTGAGGCATGATAAAAGTGCCCCTGCCCACGTTTGCGATAAATTAAACCTTCATCCACTAACATGTCTAAAAGCTTTTTTTACAGTCATACGACTACAATGAAATTTTTTTGTTAATGAAATTTCATCAGGCAATTGCGTATTAGAAGGAGTATCTTGATGTAATATCTCTTCACGTAGTTGTTGATATTTTTTTAAATATTTTGTACTCATGTTTCATTTTTCCTTCATTCTTAATAAGAAAAATTATAACAAAACAGATACATCAACAATCAACAAACAAAAAGAATATGACTATAACTTTTATAAAATATGTCTAGACAAATGAAAAATAAAGTGATATACTAATGGTGTAAATATTTGAGGAAGGAGGATAAATATGGATAAAAAAATATTGTATTTCCAGAAAAATTTTTGGTGGGGAGCTGCTACTAGTGGACCTCAAACAGAAGGTAGTACAGATAAAATTCATGAAAATGTAATGGATTATTGGTATAGAAAATCTCCAGAAGTATTTTTAATCAAGTTGGTCCAGGAGTAGCAAGTGACTTTTATCATCACTATCAAGAAGATTTTGAGAGAATGACGCAAATAGGATTTAATTCTTTTTAGAACTTCAATTCAATGGAGTCGATTGATTAAAGACTTCGAAACGGGAGAAGCGGATGAAAGAGCAGTAGAGTTTTTATCGTAATGTGATCCAAGAAGCTAAGGAGCGTGGAATTACATTAGTACTAAAACTTTACATCATTTTGATATGCCAATTGATTTATTGAAAAAAATATGGCGGTTGGGGAAAAGTAAGCATGTAGTCAATTTGTTTGTAAAATTTGCTCGAACTTGTTTTTGAACAATTCGGAGATGTAGTAGAGTATTGGACTACTTTTAATGAACCGATGGTAATCCCAGAAGCAGGATATTTATACGCATTTCATTATCCAAATAAAAAAAATATTATGGAAAAGAAGCAGTGCAAAATTATTTATAATTTAAATTTAGCTAGTGCGAAAAGTGATTCAATTATATCGTAGCTTAAATTTAAATGGGAAAAATTGGAATTATTTTTAAATTTAACGCCTGCTTATCCAAGAAGTTCATCAAAAGAGGATGTTGAAGCAGGTCATTTTGCTGATGATTTTTTTCAACCGTTCATTTTTAGAGCCAGCTGTGAATGGAGTATTTCCAGAAAGTTTAGTAGAAATATTAGAACAGGATGGAGTACTTTGGGAACATACAGAAGATGAACTCAATATTTTAAAAAGAGAATACGGTAGATTTTTCTAGGAGTGAATTACTATCATCCAAAAAGAGTTCAAGCTCCTGAAATCTTCAAATCCTTTTAATGGAAAATGGATGCCAGATAAATATTTCTCAGACTATGAGTGGAAAGAACGTAGAGTAAAATCCTTATCGAGGATGGGAAATTTATCCTAAAGCTATCTATGATATTGCTAAAAATATTCAAAATAATTACCACAATATTCCCATGGTTTATTAGTGAAAATGGAATGGGTGTTGAAGGTGAAGAACGTTTTATGGATAGTCAAGGAATGATTCAAGATGATTATCGTATTGAGTTCTATGAAGAGCATTTATTGTGGTTGCATAAAGCGATAGAAGAAGGAAGTAACTGTTTTCGGTTATCATACATGGACAGCTTTTTGATTGTTGGTCTTGGAATAATGCCTACAAAAAAATCGTTATGGATTTATTTCGGTAGATTTAGCAACACAAAAAAAGAACGATTAAAAAATCGGGATATTGGTATAAAGAAGTAAGTAATAAAAATGGATTTACGATTGACGTAGATAAATATTTATAATGGAGGAATAAACATGGAAAATTCAAAATTTGTAGATAAATTTGTTGTGTTTGCTGGGAAACTAGGAAACCAAATTCATCTAAAAACATTAAGAGATGCATTTCGCAACAGTAATGCCACTTTATATTCTTGCAGGGTTGGTTGTTTTATTAAATAATACTGTATTTAAAATGGATTATTTCAGATCCAGCTACATTATCAAATGTTCAATATTGAGGGAATTACTGTAGCAAATGGAACATTGAATATTTCAAGTCTTTTAATTGCAGTAATGGTTGGTTATTATTTAGCACAAAAACCGTGAATATGAAAAATCCTTTTAGCAGCATCTATGATTTCAGCAGTTTCATTTAATTGCGATGATGCCAAATGCCGTTCAAGTAGTGGCAAATGGAGCAAAAAGATCCCTGTTTCAGTATCTGGAGTATTAACATTTTCTAACTTTAGGTACTGGAGCAATGTTTGCTGGGGTTATTGTTGCTTTATTAGCTTCAGAATTATTTATTAAAAATTACACGTGTTAAAGCATTGAAAAATTCATTTAGGGGATAATGTTCCCACCTGCAGTTGAAAAATCATTTAACGTTTTAGTACCAGTTATTTTTAGTAGTTTCAGTCTTTGGTTTAGTATCAACATTATTATTCAATATTTGGGGAACTAACTTAATTACATTAATTACTACATTTATTCAAGAACCATTACGTCACGTAAGTACAGGTCTTTTGGGGAGCTATCATTCTTTACTCATTAGGAAATATGTTATGGTTATTTGGTGTTCACCAAGCCGTTATTTATAGTTCTATTTTTAGAACCATTATTAATTATCAACATTCTTGAAAAATACAGCAGCTTATAATGCTGGAGAAGCAATTCCACATATTATTAATGTATCACAAGTACAAACATATGCATTAATGGGTGGTAGTGGTTCAACAATCTGTTTATTAATTGCTACATTCTTAGTAAGTAAAAAAATGCTGCAAGTAGAAATGTTGCAAAAATTAGCATTTGCTCCAGGGATTATTTAACATTAATGAACCAGTATTATTTGGTTATCCAATCGTTTATAACGTATCTATGGCAATTCCCATTTATCGGAGTTCCAGCTTTAGGTATTTTTAATTAGTTATGTTGCTACAAGTCTTGGATTAATGAGTCCCTAGTGTGGTACAAGTTCCATGGACTACACCAATTTTTGCTAGCTCATTCTTATCAACTGGTGGTGACTGGAGAGCAGTAGTTGTTCAAGCGATTATCCTAGTTTTTAGGAGTTCTAATTTATATTCCATTTATCAAAAATTCACGATCGTGTCATGGAAAAATCAATACGAAGGTTAGTGATAAACATGAAAAAGATATTATTAGTTTGTAATGCAGGAATGTCTACAAGTATGTTAGTGAAAAATGCAATCAAGTGCCGAAGAACGTTCTATTGAAGCACATATTGAAGCAAAATCATTAACAGAAGCTAAGAAAAAAATTTACAAGAGGCAGATGTTATTTTAATTGGTCCTCAAATTCGATATGAACTTGAAAATGTAAAAATCTTTAGCAGGAGATATTCCAGTTGCTGCAATTGATATGAGAGATTATGGCATGATGAATGGACCCAAAAGTTTTTAGATCAAGCTTTGGCATTAGTGGAGGGATAATATGTCTGAAGATATGGAATTAGTATGTTTTCAGTTGATTGCGAATAGTGGAGCAGCAAAAATCTTCTTATATGGAAGCTGTGAATTGGCGAAAAAGGAGATTTCAAAGGTGCTGATGAAAAAAAGTAACTGAAGCAGAAGAATGCTTTGTTCAAGCGCATAAAATTCATGCAGATTTAATTCAAAAAAAGAAGCTGCAGGAGAAAAGACTGAACTGTCTCTACTCTTTTATTCATGCTGAAGATCAAATGGCTATGACTGAAATGGTTCAATTATTTTTCCAAAAGAATTAATTCAGTTGTATAAAGAACGCTAAAATATTAAAGGTTCGAATGATAGAAATATGTCATTCGAACCTTTTTATAAATTCACCCATATTCAAGACACTTTCTTTGCAAAAACATCATAGTTTACTATTATAAAGAAGTAAAAATAGAACTTGTGAGGGATAATATGAATCAAAAATACGGAATTATTTTTAGCAGCTGGAAAAGGCACACGAATGAAATCTGAACTTTATAAAGTGATGCATCCAGTTTGTGGAAAACCAATGGTAGAGCATGTGGTAGATCAAGTAGAACGTGCAGGAGCCGAAACGATTGTAGCTATTGTTGGACATGGTGCAGAAATGGTACAACAACAATTAGGAGAACGTGTTTCTTATGCTCTACAAGCAGAACAATTAGGAACAGGTCATGCTGTTTTACAAGCAGAAGAATTATTGAAAAGATAAAGAAGGAACAACTTTAGTTGTTTGTGGAGATACACCGCTATTAACAGCTGAAACTTTTGAACAATTAATGAAAGTTCATGAAGATACAAAAGCAAAAGCGACTATTCTAACAGCTTGGGTAGACGACCCGACTGGATATGGACATGTAGTTCGTGAGGAAGATGGAACAGTTTTAAAAATGTAGAACATAAAGATGCTACACCCGAAGAAGCAGCGATTCAAGAAATTAATACAGGAACTTATTGCTTTGATAATCAATCTCTATTCAGCGCATTAAGCGAAGTTGGAAATGATAATGCTCAAGGGGAATATTACTTACCGGACGTATTAGAAATTTTGAAAAACGTGGAGAAATTATTTCTGCGTATCAAATGCCAAATGTGGATGAAGGAATGGGCGTTAATGACCGAGTTGCTTTTATCAAAAGCAGAAAAAGTCAATGCGTCAACGTATTAATGAACAACATATGAGAAATGGTGTCACATTAATCGACCCTGAACAAACATATATTGACTCAGAAGTAGTGATTGGTTCAGATACGGTGATTGAACCAGGGTTTATTTAAAAGGGAATACAATGATTGGTCAACACTGCCATATTACTTCAGGAAGTGTGATTCGTGATTCTGTATTAGAAGACTATGTAACAGTGACAAGTTCAAATATTGAAGAATCATTAATGAAGGCTTATAGTAATGCTGGTCCATTTGCACATCTTCGTCCAAAAATCTGTCATTGGAAATTTGTTCATATTGAAACTTCGTAGAAGTGAAAAATGCAACCTTAGGATCTGGAACAAAAAGTCGGTCACTTAACATATGTAGGAGACGCTGATTTAGGAAAAGAAATCAATGTTGGTTGTGGAACAATTTTCGTAAACTATGACGGTAAAAATAAAACATAGAGCCACTGTAGGTGATCGTGTATTTGTGGGATGTAATGCGAATTTAGTAGCACCTGTTACAATTGGAGATGATGTCTTTATTGCAGCTGGTTCTACAATTACAAGAGACGTTCCAAAATGGAGCGTTAGCTATTGCTCGTTCTCGTCAAGAAAATAAAGAAAACTATGCTGAAAAATTACCTTCAGCTCAAAAATTCATAGAAAAATATATTTAGTTCTTTAAAAACGAACGAAAAACGTTTATTATTATAGTAGTGTAAAAACAAAAAAATAAAATTCTTCGGGGGTTATCATTAGTGGAACATTATTCCGATCCAAATTTAAAGATTTTTGCATTAAGCTCAAATCGTCCATTAGCTCAAAAAATTGCAGATCAAGTCGGGGTAGAATTAGGAAAAGTATCCGTTACTCATTTTAGTGATGGAGAGATTAAAATTAACATTGATGAAAGTATTCGTGGAGACCATGTTTATATTGTTCAATCAACATCGTATCCAGTAAATGATAACTTAATGGAGTTATTAATTATGATTGATGCATTACGTCGTGCAAGTGCGAAAAACAATTAACGTTGTATTACCGTACTATGGATATGCACGTCAAGATCGTAAAGCTCAATCACGTGAACCAATTACAGCAAAATTAGTGGCAAATATGATTACACAAGCAGGTGCAGACCGTGTGTTAACATTAGACTTACATGCTGCTCAAATTCAAGGATTCTTTGATATTCCAGTGGATCACTTATTAGGAGCTCCATTATTAGCCAATTATTTCTTAGAAAAATAATTTCAAAGATAAAGATATCGTAGTTGTATCACCAGACCATGGTGGAGTAACTCGTGCACGTAAATTAGCAGAATTTCTTTACATGCCCAATTGGTACTATTGACAAACGTCGTCCAAAAGCAAATGTTGCAGAAGTGATGAATATTATTGGAGATGTCAAAGGAAAAGTTGCCGTATTAATCGACGATATGATTGATACTGCTGGAACTATTACACTAGCAGCTCAAGCTATTACAAGATGCGGGTGCATTGAAGTTTATGCTTGCTGTACTCACCCTGTATTATCAGGTCCAGCATTAGATCGTTTAAATGCGTCTGTTATTAAAAGAAGTTGTAGTAACTGACTCTATCTCAAGTTCCTGAAGAAAAACAGGTGGAAAAAAATTGTTCAAGTTAGTGTGGATCAATTAATGGCTGAAGCGATTAAACGTATTCATGAAAACCGTTCAGTAAGTCCATTGTTTATTGAAAAGTTCACAATTTTAGATTAAAAATTTGAGAGCACATCGGAGGCTGGAGAAATTTCTCCAGTCTTTTTATTCTGAGGAGGTTATTTTGGTGAATTCGTGTAAAATCAAAGGAAAAAAAGTTTTACTAGGAATAGTTAGTATCATCGTCGGAGTGATTACTGGAGTTTTTAACGTCCCTTTTTGGACAAGTATTATTAAAAAGTATCCGAATTATGAGTAGAGTATTTTTTGGTATTTGATTCCGTTTTTAGCAGTAGTAGGATTTTTTTATTTCATACAGTTTATTTGAAAAATACGGGAAAAATGCGGTTGAAGGAATGAATATTGTCTTCGAATTGGGACAAGGAGAGGACAATCGCATTTCAAAATGGTTAATTCCTTTTATGATGATTGGAACATGGCTAGCTCATTTATTTGGAGCAAGTGTGGGTCGTGAAGGAGTTGCGGTTCAATTAGGAGCAACAGTTGCGAATCAGTTTCAACAATGGTTTTCTTCTAAGAGAAACCGTCAAATTTTATTAATGATTGGGATGGCGAGTGGTTTTGCTGGACTATTTGGGACACCTTTAGCAGCAACTTTCTTTGCGATTGAAGTAATGATTGTTGGTCAATTACAAATTGATGCATTATTTTATGCATTGCTGTCTAGTTTTATTTCAATGAATGTAGCCCAAAGTTTAGGATTAGAGAAATTTATGGTGGAAATTCCTGTAGAAATTCAGTTCGATGAAACTTTAGTCAAGATGGTAGTACTGGGAATTGCTTTTGGATTAACAGGAAGACTATTTAGTGTGAGTTTAGCGTATTTGAAAAATATTGAGTACTAAAATTCCAAGTCCAACTCTAAGAATATTTTTTTATTAGGAATTATTGTCAGTATTTTTAATTGCAGCTTTTTGGTAGTGGTCGTTATGCAGGATTAGGGACGAATTTAATTCATGCTAGTTTTTATAGTGAGACGATTTTATGTACAAGATTGGATTTAAAATTAGGATTAACAGTATTCTCCCTTAGTGCAGGATTTTTAGGGTGGGGAAGTAACCCACTCTTTTCAATTGGATCTTCTTTAGAATCGTGATGAGTTCGTGGTTAGAATTTCTCCAATGGTAGCAGCGGCATTAGGTTACGGAGCTGTACTTTGGAAGTGCAACAAACACTCTGGTTAGCCCCTATTTTTTATTATCGGTGAAGTATTCGGATATAGTATGATGCCATATGCAGCAATTGTATGTATTGTCGCATTTGTCGTAAATGGAAAATAATAGCATTTATGGACAACAGAAAATTTTTGAATTAGAAAGGTATAGAAAGATAAAAACAGGGGCAAGTATTTTTGTCCCTGTTGTTATATACACTTTAAGTAGCAAAAATTACTGATAACTTTCTTGATTTTAAGAGCCAAGAGAGGCTCACTATATAACTTTCTCACTTAGGATTGAGATACATCGTTTTTTTCAGAATTATTTATTACATCGAAATTCTATCATAAATACACCTAAAACTATAAAAATACAGGAAATTACTGCGTACTCATTACTAGTGATACATTCATATAATTTTTTAGAAAAGAAAAATAAGGCTACTCCTAAAACGGTTATCAAGCTCGTTAATATTCTTTTTTCACATATTCATCCCCTAATTCAATATTTTTATCTTTTAACACTTACTATTATATTTCTTTGATTAGAAATAGTTTAGCAAAATATAACTTTATACAGTTATACATAAAAGAGTCGACAAAAAATCGCTTTTTATGCTTGTATTATAATTAATTTTTAAGCAAAAAATACAATGAATATTAAACCTAAGAGACAGATATACTCGTTGTGTAAAATTTGACAAATTTTCAAATAAACGAAAAATCCACTTGTTATTTCATGAAAAGTCTAGTATACTGCATAAAGCGAGGGCTTTTAAATTCATCCCTGTGAGGTGAAAAAGGCGATCATAGTTCAAGTTTAGATTTCTAGGAGAATTTTTATGCATAGAGAGAATTCTTCTGTATGAAAGCAGCCCTTTGCAAACAAAATTTGATAGGGTTGCTTTTGTATGCACAAAAAGGCCCGGAAAAAGAGGGAAAATGATGGAGTTACAAACTTCAAAAAGTCAACTTATTACTTGATGTGGACTCAAAATCCACCTTTAGCTAAAAGGCTTTATTATTAAGCTTGCAACATGTGTTTGCAATGTTTGGGGCAACAATTTTAGTGCCATTAATTTTTAGGAATGCCTGTTTCTGTAGCATTATTTTGCTTCAGGGTTTAGGAACTTTGATTTACATGGTAGCAACTCAATTTAAAAGTGCCAGTGTACTTTAGGTTCTTCATTTGCCTTTATTTCAGCGATGGCATTTGCAATGAAACAAATGAATGGAGATCATTTCAGCCTCAGTCAGGGGTTGTTCTTGTAGGTCTTGTTTATGTAGTAGTAGTATTAGCGGTTAAATTAATTGGAACAAAATGGATTGATCGTTTATTACCACCGATTGTCATTGGACCGATGATTATGGTAATTGGTTTAGGATTAGCAAATTCAGCAGTGACAAATGCAGGATTTATTAAAGATGGTACAGTTCAACAAATAACAGTAGCGATTGTAACTTTCTTGATTACAGCATTTATTAATACAAAAGCTAAAGGATTTTTTAAAAATTATTCCATTCTTATTTGGAATTATTGGAGGATATATTGTAGCTGTACTGTTTGGATTGGTTGATTTCACTCCAGTATTAGAAGCTAGATTGGATTGCGATTCCGCAATTATATTTACCATTTTTCAACAAATGGATTTTTTCAAAGAATATCACTGGTATTTTGGCCCTGAAACTTGGGCAATTTTTACCCAGTATGCCGTTGTAACAATTGCAGAACATATTGGAGACCACACGGTTTTTAAGTCAGATTTATGGAAGACAATTTTTGAAAACACCGGGCTTACATCGTACATTAATTGGAGATGGTGTTGCAACTGCAGTTTTCAGCGTTTATGGGTGACCTGCATGAATACAACTTATGGTGAGAATACTGGTGTTGTAGGGATGACAAGAATTGCAGTGTTTCAGTGATTCGTAATGCAGCATTATTTGCGATTGCGTTGAGTTTCCTTTGGGAAAATTTACAGCATTAATTTCAACTATTCCAAAATGCAGTGCTTGGTGGGATGGCTATCTTACTATATGGAGTTATTGCAAGTAATGGTTTGAAAGTGTTAATTGAAAAAGCAAGTAGATTTTAGAGAAGTGCGTAATTTTGATTATTGCGAGTTCGATGTTAGTGTTAGGGATTAGGTGGAGCAATTTTAGAATTAGGTCCTGTGACATTATCAGGTACAGCATTGCGTATTAGCAGTGTTATTTTGAACCTTGTTTTACGTTGTGAAAGAACAGAAAATGATTTTTCTTGATGTAGTGACGGGATAGCAGTCTTTGCTATAGCAGTCTCATACTCAAAAATTGAGCCCAAGGTCTATTTTTCCCAGCAATATAAGCCACACATGTAGTGGCTTTATATTGCAATACTACTTCAAAAATCATTTTCGTTTTCTACTTTGATGAGGGATGTATACAAGGATGATTTCCGTAATATGGCGAAGGACGCCAGTAGCTTCGCAAAAGCGAATCTCATGCACGCTACATTTAAAAATTTATTTTAATCAGTCTATTTGTATAACCGTTAGTCTATAAGAGAGTAAAAAGGCTTTTTCTTCATTGAAAAAGTCTTTTTTGTTTCTTAATTTGAGAAAGCGAAAAAAGTAGAAAATATGCTATAATAAAAATAGTACGAGTAAAGGAGAGTGAGGAGATGGGGCGTTTTCAGAGGATATGGAAACCTATAAAAAGAACGATCCAGCTGGGCACGAAGAAGTTTAGAAATTATTTTAACGTATCCAGGGTTATCATGCGACTGTGTTGCATCGACTAGCACATTGGTTACATACCACTTGCCGATGTAGACTTCTTGCTCGCATGCTGAGTACATTTAGTCGATTTTTACTGGAATTGAAATTCATCCGGCAGCGCAAATTGGTCGTCGATTTTTATTGACCATGGAATGGGAATCGTTATTGGTGAAACTGCGATTATCGGAGATGATGTAAAAAAATGTTCCACGGTGTTACATTAGTGGAACAGGAAAGCAAACGGGAAAAACGTCATCCAACCATTGAAGATGGAGTATTATTGTCCGCTCATGTTCAAGTCATTGGACCAGTTACGATTGGAGAAAGGTGCCAAAATTGGTGCAGCAGCAGTAGTGTTAACGGATATTCCAGCTCATACAACAGCAGTAGGATTACCTGCTAAAGTTGTTAGAATTCATTCAAAAGAAGAACGAGAAATCACAGAATTATATGGAGGAAATTATGATTCAAGTATATAACACTTTAACACGTCAAAAAGAAGAATTTTAAACCACTAGAACCAGGAAAGTAAAAATGTATGTTTGCGGACCAACAGTTTACAATTATATTCATATTGGAAATGCAAGAAGTACGGTTGCATTTGATACTATCCGTCGTTATTTTCGAATACCGTGGTTATGATGTGAACTATGTTTCTAATTTTCACAGATGTGGATGATAAAGATTATTAAAGCAGCGAATGAAACAGGAATGACACCTGAAGAAGTTTCTAAAAATATATTGAAGCTTTTTATGAAGATACAGCTGCGTTAAATGTAAAAAGCAACTTTAAATCCAACCGTTATGAATACAATGGATGATATTATTGCCTTTGTAGAAGCATTAGTCGAAAAAGAAGCAGCGTATGAATCTGGTGGAGATGTATATTTCATTACTGAAAAATTCAAAGATTATGGAAAATTAAGTGATCAAAGTATTCAAGATTTACAAGTAGGAGCTAGTCAAAAGAACGGAAAGTGCAGATGATGCTAAAAAGAGAAATCCATTAGATTTTGCGCTATGGAAAAGTGCTAAACCAGGGAGAAATTAGTTGGGATTCTCCTTGGGGCAAAGGTCGTCCAGGTTGGCATATTGAATGTTCTGTAATGGCGACAAAACATTTAGGAGATACTGATTGATATTCACGGTGGTGGACAAGACTTAGCATTCCCACACCATGAAAAAATGAAATTGCGCAAAGTGAATCGAAAACAGGTCATCCGTTTGCTCGTTATTGGATGCATAATGCCTTTGTAACAATGGGGGAAGATGGAGAAAAAATGAGTAAATCTCTTGGTAATTTCGTATTAGTGCACGATATTATTAAAGAAATTGATCCTCAAATTTTACGTTTCTTCCTAGCAAGTGCCCACTATCGTAGACCATTGAAATTCAGTGAGTCTTCACTGCAAGAAGCAACAGCCAATGTGTCAAAAATTCAAACAACTTTTTAGCAATACACGTTACCGTTTAGAACAGGCAGTTGACTCATTAGAAGATGACCAAGATGTATGGGCTAGTTTTGAAGCATTAGAAGGAAAAATTCAAGAAGAAATGGATGATGATTTTTAATGCAGCTAACGGGAATGACAGTGTTATATCAATTCGTAAAAGAATGGAATGTTTATTTAGAACGTGAAGCAGTATCCCGTGTTATTTTAGAAAAATTATTAGAAAAAGCTGAAACAATTATTTGCGATTTTTGGAATGAAAGAAGTTCAAGAAGAATTAGTAGATGATGACATTCAAGCATTAATTGACGAACGTTTAGAAGCAAGAAAAGCGAAAAACTTTGCACGAAGCGATGAAATTAGAGAATTATTGAAAGCTCAAGGGAATTGTGTTAGAAGATACTGCTCAAGGAACAAGATGGAGAAGAGTATAATGGAAATCATTAAAGATTGGCATTTATTAAATGGCTTAAACACTAGCTTATATGGGTGACGGTATTTATGAATTATATATTCGTCAACATGTGTTAAGAACTGGGAAGACGAAACCAAATATCCTACATCGTGAAGCTACTCGTTATGTTTCTGCCAAGGCTCAAGCAAATTTAATTCAACAAATGTTGGATAACGAGTCATTTTTAACAGAAGAAGAATTAGAATACTTTCAAACGTGGAAGAAAATGCTAAGAGTCATACAAAAGGCAAAAAATGCGGATGTCATTACTTATCGTATGTCTACAGGATTTGAAGCGATGATTGGCTATTTATATTTAAGTGGACAAAAGAGCGATTAGAGGAAGTCATTGCATGGTGTATTCAACAAGTGGAGGAAAAAAACATGGCTAGACAAGAAAATTCGAATAGAAGAAAAGGGAAGTCAACCAAAGGGCTTCAAAAAGAGGATAAAGCACCTCGTCCAAAATATACACCGGAAAGTTCTTCGAATGAGCAAGAGTCCACAGATTTTGTATATGGACGTCACGCAGTAAGAGAAGCGTTACAACAACCAGAACGTGTGAATAAATTATGGGTTCAAGAAGCTTTATCTGGAAAGGAAATTACACCGATTATTGATTTAGCAAAAAGGAACATCGTATTCAAATTCAAAAAATGTTCCGAAAGCTAAATTACAAGATCTTGTGGGGAAGTTGTCCATCAAGGAGTGGTTGCTTCAATTGCAGCTTATGAATATGCAACTTTAGAAGATGTCTTTGAAAAAGCTCAGGAAAAATGAAGATCCATTTATATTAATTTTTAGATGGAATTGAAGATCCGTATAATTTAGGGAAGTATTTTACGTACGGCAGATGCTACAGGAGTTCACGGAATTATTATTCGAAGAGAAGAAGTGTTTCTTTAACATCTACTGTAGCGAAAGCTTCTACTGAGGCTATCGAGCATGTTCCCGTTGTTCGTGTGACGAATTTAACTCAAACGATTGAACAATTAAAAGAACGTGGTGTTTGGGTGTTTTGGAACTGATATGAAAGGGACGGATTACCGTCAATGGAATACAAAAAGGCCCAATTGCGATTGTGATGGAAATGAAGGAAAAGGTGTCTCTCGTATTGTCAAAGATGCTGTTGATGAAAATGATTACGATTCCGATGACTGGACATGTTCAAAGTTTAAATGCGAGTGTCGCAAGTGCTTTAATGATGTATGAAGTTTTCCGTTCTCGTCATTAATAGGTGAGTGTATGAAGAAACAATTATATATCATTGATGGGTATAATATGATTGGTGCATGGCCTGAATTAGTGAGTTTTAAAAACAAGGTGATTTAGAAAGTGCTCGTGATTTACTCATTCATCATTGCGCTAATTTTAGAAAATTTGAACATGTTGAAGTGTGGATTGTTTTTGATGCACAATTTGTTCCAGCATTACTCAGTCATTTGAATCTTCCCAAGTGAAAGTTATTTTTACAGCAGAAGATGAAACGGCAGATGAATACATTGAGAGAACAGTGAGCGAAATGAATACGCAAGTCATTCAAGTGTCTGTAGCAACGAGTGATTTAGCAGAGCAATGGGTCATTTTTCAAAAAGGTGCTTTAAGAAAAATCTGCAAAGAGAATTTTTAAAGAAATTCAAAGAAGTAAGAAAAAGCAAGATCAATTATCTAGACAATATCAAGAAATCTCCAGACGTCGTTCACCATGGAGTGATGAACAAATGGATCAAATTGAATAGTTTTACGATTCAAATTACAAGAATAAGATTGAAAGTTTATAGATGAGAAAAGAGCTAAGTGGGTGAACTTGGACTCTTTGTTATTTCATAAAAAGTAATCGTTTCACAAAAATGTGATTTGTTTGACAGTACAATTGAATCGAAAACATAGAAAGTGTGATGATAACAGGAGGGCAGATGAAAAATATAAGTGTGGAATATTGACCTAGAAAGAATGCTTTAATAACGAAACATTTTCATGACATAAATGACAACGATATATACGATCTAAAAATAGTAAGATGCAATGATTGAAGATAGAAGATTGGGGGAGAACTAACATGAAAAAGATAAATCACTGTATTTTCAGCTTTGAAAATGTTGAGTATTTACTTTAGAAGTTCAAGGTGTTAGTGCACTGGAAAGTGAAAAATATCAGATCCAAGGCTCAGTAGATGCGAGTTATTTGTCGAGCATTTTAGAGCGATGATGATTGTGGAGTCAGTGTTCGTATGATTGTTGGGATCTATTTGTTGGAAAAATTTTCAAAAAACGTCATGAAATTACTACTAAAGCTCAAATAAAATGAAAATTCTGAGGCGACTTCGGTCGTCTCTTTTTCATCTTCACAAAATCTTCATACTTTCTAGTTAACGGATTCATAAAATTAAGGTATACTAAGTGTGAAATCATCCAAAAAGGAGGAAGTAGATGCATATTTTAATGATTGAAGATACAGAAGCAGTATGTGAAATGATGGAAATGTTTTTGAAAAAGAAGGTTGGACAGCAGAGTTTTTATCATGATGGGTAAAGAAGGCTATGATGCCTTTGTGAATCATCAAGATAAAATGGGATCTAGTGATTTTAGATTTGAATTTACCTTCAATGGATGGCATGCAAAATTTGTCGTCAAATTCGTCAAATGAATGAACAAGTACCAATTGTCATGTTAACAGCAAGAGATTCAGAAAGTGACCAAGTCATTGGGCTTTAGAAATTGGAGCAGACGATTATGTGGCAAAAACCATTTAGTCCCCTTAACAATGATGGCTCGAATTAAAGCATTACATCGTCGGATTGGTCGAGGAACTTACTAGCGAAGCTCCAACAAATTCAGGGACAATTTGATATTGAAACAAAACATGTTTCCATTAATACAAAAACTCATGAAGCCTTTTATTGATGGGGTGAAAATTGATGGATTGACTCCAAAAGAGTTTGATTTATTAGTCTTAATGGCACAACATCCTCGTCAAGTATTCTCAAGAGAACACTTATTAACGAAGATTTGGGAAAGATCCATTTAGCGATGAGCGTACGATTGATGCACATATTAAAAAAATTACGTCAAAAAAATTGAAGCAGTAGGACCTCATGTCATTCAAACGGTATGGGGTGTAGGATATAAATTTGATGATAGTGGGATTTAGCAGATGAAATATTTTTACCAACAATTAGTAGGATTTTTATCAGTTGTATTAGTATCTGTTGTTGTTTGTGAGTTATTATTTTATAATGTCGCGACGAATAAAATTTTCTTACAACGGTCGCAACAATTATTTCGATATGCCAAAGCGATTTTAGTAAATGATTTAACGGCTGAACAAATTAACAGCAGCTATCTCTATTGAAAAGATGAACATTTAGGGTTAGCGATTTTTGATAAAGATAAATAAAATGACTTATCCAGCAACGGTATTAAATGTCAAAAAGTTCATTATCTGATGATGAATCACAACATCTTCAAGATGGTTCTGCGATTAATATGAAAGCAAACAAAGCATAATTTTGTGGGTGAAGCAGCAGATTTAGTGACGATTTATTATCCGATTTTTAAAAATCAAACTTATAATGGTTTTCCTAGCGATTTCTAGTCCATTAAGTCGTATTGAAACGGAAATGGCAGAATTAGAAATTCTATTTTAGTAGGATTTTTCATCAGCAGCAGTAGTAGGAGTTATTTCTGAGTGTCTTATTTGCCAACTATCAAACAAGAAGAATTAATCGTCAAGAAAAGCGACACACGAAATTGCAGAAGGAAATTATGATATTTCCTGCCAGACTCAAAAACGAGATGAATTTGATGATTTAGTAATGGACTTTCAATAAAGATGGCGAGTCATTACAAAAATCTGAACAAGAAATTGAACGACAAGAGAATTTAAGACGTCAATTAATGATGGATGTAGCTCATGAGATGAGAACACCACTAACAACGATGAATGGATTACTGGAAGGATTAATTCACCACATGATACCAGAGTCCCGTCGTGAGAGAAGTTTAGAATTAATTACAGAATGAAACACAACGATCTCATCCGATTAGTGAAATGAAAATCTAGATTATGAAAATTCGTTCCGATCAAATTGTATTAGTGAAACAAAACTTCTCAGGTGCAGAAGCTTTACAAAAATGTTGTGGATCAATTGCAAGAATTAGCTAATAATAAAGGGGAAATGACTTTACGCTGTGAATGTCCAGAAGACTTTACAGTTTATGCGGATTATGATCGCTTTATTCAAATCTTTAGTGAATATGACGAAAAATGCGAACCAGTTTACGGATAAAGGTCATATTCTTCATTAAAGGATGGAATGAAGATTCGAAATGCCATTGTGCAAAATTATTGATGATGGAATTGGAATCAGTAAAAAGAAGTAGAAGCAATCTGGGAAAGATTTTATAAAGCAGATGTTTCAAGAAAGAGTACCAAATATGGGGAGTCTGAATTGGGTTAGCGATTGTTCATTCATTAATGAACAGTCACCATGGAACAATCCAGACAGATAGTGAGACTTGGAAAGGAACGACATTTACACTAACATTCCCTGGAAAAGAAGAAAAGAATAAGGAAAGGGATGAGTCAGGAAATGTTTTTTAGAACCAATCTATCAATGGCTAGAACAATTGTTGGACGGGCGAATAAATCATTTCTTTGATTCGTCTTTTTCAATGAATAGTATCGATCATGCTCTCATATTCTTTATTGGATGGCTGGGAGTATGGTCGATTTCTCTCTATTTAGAAAACTATCACAAACAAAACGATTGATTGGAAATTAGAGAGTTATCTTCATTTGTTTATTTTTATTTACTCGTATTATTAAATATTACGATTTTTCGACAATCGAGTATTTTTAAATTAATGAGAATTTCATCACGACCTTTGCAAGACATTTATTGGATACCTTTTGTAGATAGTGTGAAAACTATTTATACATGGTTCACTATTTGCAGCGTATTATAATGTATTTGGGAATATTATTTGGTTTATGCCAATTGGTTTATTTTGTGGGATTTTATTAAAGGAGAAAAGTCATTATAAACTATCTTTTGGGCTGGGCTTATCTGTCTCTCTTAATAGAAATTAGTCAATTGGTTATTTTCAACAGGTGTCACTCATATTGATGATGTGATTTGTAATGTGTTGGGAAGTGTTTTTGGGATATTGGTGTTATAAAAATATCAAGAAAGAAAAAGGAGATTAGAAATTATGAGAGAAATCATTTTTAAAAACGAAAGCTAGCCAAATTAGGTGAAAAAGGGTCGCCTTTATTAAATCAAGAAGATTTAGTAAACACTCGAAGCAAAAGAAGGCGAATGTGTTCAAAGTTTGTGATGAGAAAAGAAAGAATTTTTAGCAATGGCTGTGTAGGATTTTCAACATAAAGGGATTGTATGGGTTTATTCTAAAAAGATGGTGAAAAATTAACTGCTCAATTTATAAAAGGAATCTTCCAAAAAGCAGCACAAAAAGCGTTCTTCTTTTACTGATGGATGAAAGTACGACAGCTTTTTCGATCTGTTTAATGGAGAAGAGATGGACTTAGTGGAATTACGATTGATTGGTACGATGGGATTTGTAGTAGTTTCATGGTATAGTGCAGGAATTTATCAATGGAAAGAGTTGATCAGTAGAACAACTACAGAAGCAATCCCAAGTATCTGAGGGATTTATGAAAAATTCGTTATGCTTTCCAAAAAGAGAAACTACCGGAAAGTCAATTTGTAAGAGGAGTGAAGGCAAGTGAGACCATTGATTGTTCAAGAAGAAGAGTCTCGTTATGCAACGTATCTTGATGAAGGATTGATGACAGAATCTTTTAGATCAACGTGAAGTTCGTACGTTGTTAAGAGATGACTATAGTGCTGGGGAAAACCATTTTGAATTTATTTAGTTATACAGGAGCGTTTTCTGTAGCTGCAGCAATGGGTAGTGCAGTTCAAACAACGAGTGTGGATGTTTGCAATCGTAGTTTAGAGAAGACTCGGAACAGTTCGAAGTGAAATGGAATTAGATGCATCTGAGCAGAAAGATTTATGTGATGGATGTGTTTGATTATATTAAATATGCAGCAAAGAAAGTTTAACGTTTGATGATTGTGTTAGATCCTCCTAGTTTTGCTCGTACAAAGAAAGAGAACTTTTTCGGTTGCAAAGGATTATGCCGGTTTAGGTGGAGCAGTTAGTTCCGTTAACGGCAAAAAGGGAATTTAATTTTGTCGACGAATGCGCAATGTTTCAGAGAAGCAATTTTAGAAATGATTCATAAGGGCTTCGTTCTTCTGAGAAGGTATCGTGTAGCGCATCAGGAAGAAATTTGCGATGGATTTCCAGTGGCGCCATACACAGCCGTTGAGTGATTATTTGGCAGTGTGATGTAGAATGGAGGGTGTAGGAATAGACTTTCCCAATGTAGTAGCAGCGACGCCAGCAGCACTGCTATCGGAATCTCATGGCCAGACTTCTGAGCCTAGCTGTCTCATATTTCCCTAGTCTCAGAAGCCAGCTACGTGTTAGCTGTATTACTGACCTACTACGTGGAAGTCTATTCCTACTTTTTACATGAAAATTGGGGAAGGTAGTGATGCGGTATCAAGGATAAGTTTATGGAAATTATGAAAGTCTATCTTTCATCAAAAATTGACTGATTTACAAAAATGTAAGCGCTAAGTTGTCATGGATTAAAAACAATTAAAAAGATTCATTTACAATTGCATGAATTGTCAGAATATTATATAATCTTCTCATCACTACAGATTATGAAATGAGGGATTATGATGAATTTATTTGGATTAGATTGCTATCGCAGCAATTTTTAGCAGGATGCCGGCGCAGGTGGTATCAAAATGGAACAACACAGTAAAACTTGGGAGGTAACTTTGAGTTGACAGGTAACGTTACCGCTTATGGTTCAGCATGGATAACGCTGTTAAACTAGCCGTTGAAACAAAAAGGAAAGTTATTAGATAAAAGAATTAAAATATGTTTCTTAGGATAACAAAGTCAGAAAAACAGAAGTAGCTTCTAGAAGCAAAAACTAGCTTTCTGAAAAAGTTGTTAGTTGTCGGACCTAGCAACGACAGGAGATGCTCAAGTGCTCAATCCCAATCATGCGGAACAAGGCAAAATTCCAGCTGTATTCCCAGCAACAACAGGGGACGGAATTACATTAAAAGATGCAAAAACCCAGAATCAGTATATGACTACATCTTCCGTGTATGTTTCTCTGATAATTATCAAGGGGTTGTAGGTGCAGGATTTGTAAAGTCAAAAATTCCCAAATGCTAAAGTAGCACTTTTACAAGACTCCAGCAAGTGACTACTCAAAGGTTTATCAGAAGCATCTGAAACTTATACAGATGCTAAAAATCGGTGACAAATTGTTGGTGAAAGAACTTATCAATCAAAAAGATACAGATTTCCAGCAGTATTAACTTCATTAAAATCAAAAATCATTTTGATGTATTATATATCCCAGGATATTACGGGAAGAAGTTGGTTTAATCATCAAACAAGCTCAGTGAATTAGGAATCACCAACCAATCGTTGGTGGAGATGGATTATCAAGAGAAATTAGCAGAATTAGCTGGTAACAAAGCAAACTTAACAAATGTCTTCTATACAGCTCATTTCTACTAAGAGTACAGATGCAGATGTTCAAGAATTCATCAAAGCTTATAAAGAAAAATATGGTACAACACTAGATTCATTCTCAGCTTTAGCATATGATGCAGCTTTATTATCAATGAAAAGCTATTGAAAAAGCAGGTTCAACTGATGCTCAAGCAATCAAAAAGCATTAGCAGAATCTACAGATTTTGACGGTGTTACTGGTACATCTACAATGGGGAAAGATCACACTCCCTGTTAAATCAACAGTTGTTATCGAATTCCAAAATGGTGAAGAAGTAAGTGCTAAAAGAATATTCAGCACAATAATATATAAAGTATTGAGGAAAGAGAGGCAGTTGGGGAGACCCGCTTTTTCACATGATAGGGACAAATTAACAACAATATTAGAAAAATTGGTAAAGAGAAAGTGAGCTTTAAAATGGAGCTATTGATTCAACAATTAGTCAATGGGATTGCCTTAGGTAGTATTTATGCTTTAGTGGTCACTTGGCTATACAATGGTTTATGGAACAATTAAATTAATCAACTTCGCTCATGGTGATGTTTTATATGATGGAGTACTTGTGGTTTTATGCAATGAATGATTAAAGTTAAATATTTTCTTATCTCTTCTATTAGCAATGGTTAGCTGTGCTGTTTTAGGAGTTAGTTATTGAGAGAGAGTAGCGTATAAACCTTTAAGACGTCTCAACTCTGTGTTGCTGCTTTGATTACAGCAATTGGGGTTTCCATTTTTACTTGAAAATGTAATGAGTTATCTATTCGGAGCTGAAATTGTCTCATTCCCATCTGATGGAAACTACAAACCACACTTTATTTCGCACTACTATTGATTAATGGAAAAGCACCACTCTTTAATTTTGCTACAAACTAGTCATTTTAATGGCACTTTGCTGGCAATCATCGTCTCATTACACAAAAATGGGGGAAAGCCATGCGTGCGGTTGCGGTAGATGAAGATGCAGCTCACCTAATGGGGATTGATGGGATCATGGCATTTCACTTTACATTTCGCATTAGGTCTCAAGTCTTGCAGGGATTGCAGTATAGTGGCGTTATACTATAATACATTCTCTGCAACAATGGGGATTGTACCTGTTGAAAGCTTGCACACGGTATTAGGTGAATTGGTAGTATTCCAGGTGCTATGATTGGTGGCTATGTCATTGGTTTATTAGAAACTAGTTAGCTATTTAGGATCTCCATATAAAGGTGGTTTAGCTGGTTTATTTGCTGGAATGGCAGGAGTAGTCATTTCAATTGTAATGCTTATTTAGTTGGTTTACCAACGCCTGTTTAAAAGGGACTATTTAGCATTGCAACTTTAGGAGTTGCGAAATTATTCAAAGAGCATTAAAATATGAAAAATTACAAATGGTGCTGCAGGGATTAGTGGAGTTCCAAACATCACATGGACAATTGTTTATATCGCTTTAGTTTTAACAACTATTTTAGTATTAACCATGCCAATAGTAGTGCAGGTCGTGCGACTTATGTGCATTACAAGATGAAATTGCAGCAGAATCTATGGGGTAAATACAGCGTTATAAAATGCTAGCCATCATTGGCAGCTACAGCAAGTATTGGTGAACATTAACAGTACCATTTAGGAACTGTAACACCAAGTGACTTTACATTTATGAAATCAATCGATGTATTAATCATTGTTGTATTTGGAGGAACTGCAGTTTTACTGGTTCATTTGTCGCAGGATTTTACTGGAATTATTAATACATTCTATAAACTATTTGGACAATTACGTATGATTATTTATGCAGTAGATTAATTTTAATTATGATTTTCCGTCCAGGTGGATTGTTA
>BNJS01002170.1_pt1:0-5000 | contig 33300 bp, 37 predicted proteins | sample 8540461 | NCBI WGS metagenome assembly BNJS01 (sample SAMD00202454, study PRJDB9452) | human saliva metagenome | isolation source: human saliva | place: Japan
GAAACTATCTTTGAAATGGCAAAACCATTCTTAGAGGAAGCAGGTCGATTGACTGACAAGGCTGAAAAATTAGTTGAGCTCTATAAACCACAAATGAAATCAGTAGATGAGATTATCCCATTGACAGATCTCTTCTTCTCAGATTTCCCAGAATTGACAGAAGCAGAGCGCGAAGTCATGGCGGGGGAAACAGTCCCAACAGTTCTTGAAGCCTTCAAAGCAAAACTTGAAGCGATGACAGATGATGAATTTGTAACAGAAAATATCTTCCCACAAATTAAAAGCAGTCCAAAAAGAAACAGGTATTAAAGGGAAAAATCTTTTCATGCCTATTCGTATTGCTGTTTCAGGTGAAATGCATGGACCAGAATTACCAGATACAATTTTCTTGCTTGGACGTGAAAAATCAATTCAGCATATCGAAAACATGCTAAAAGAAATCTCTAAATAAGAAGGATGTAATAATGGACATCTGGGAAAAGATGTACGAAGAAGCACAGAAATTATATAATCCACATGAAGTATCTGATTTTGTTTATGCTAACCATGTCGTAGCCGCAGTAGAAGCAGAAGATGGACAAATATTTACAGGATTCTGTATGGAGGGAACCTGTGGTGTTTTCCATCTCTGCGCAGAACGGGCAGCACTCTTTCAATATGTATCAATTTTCAGGACAAACTAAGGTTAAAAAAGTATTAGCCTTTCGAGACTAAACCACCTTATGGTGGAAGTTCAGGCATGCCCTTGTGGTGCTTGTAGAGAATTCCTTTTAGAGCTTAATGCTGAAAATAAAGATGCAGAATTCATGATGGACTACAATAGAAGAAAGACAGTGTAAAGTCGCAGAACTAATGCCCTATTGGTGGGGAGAAGAACGTGCTTCTAAGTTTAATGACAAATAGAAGAGTCAGTACAATTCTGGCTCTTTTTACTATAAGTTAAAAAAATTAGAAAAAGTAGTTGACAAGTTTGAAAAAGGCTGTATAATAGTAAGAGTTGAAAATAACAGCTCAGGTCCGTTGGTCAAGGGGTTAAGACACCGCCTTTTCACGGCGGTAACACGGGTTCGAATCCCGTACGGACTATGGTATGTTGCGGTAGGAACACTTGATGAAAAAAGTTAAAAAAGTTTCAAAAAAGTGTTGACAAGCGAAAGCGAGCTGTGATATACTAATATAGTTGTCGCTTGAGAGAAGTAAGTGACAAAGACCTTTGAAAACTGAACAAGACGAACCAATGTGCAGGGCACTACAACAATTGTTGTAGTACTGAACAATGAAAAAAACAATAAATCTGTCAGTGACAGAAATGAGTGAGAACTCAAACTTTTAATGAGAGTTTGATCCTGGCTCAGGACGAACGCTGGCGGCGTGCCTAATACATGCAAGTAGAACGCTGAAGGAGGAGCTTGCTTTTCTGGATGAGTTGCGAACGGGTGAGTAACGCGTAGGTAACCCTGCCTGGTAGCGGGGGATAACTATTGGAAAACGATAGCTAATACCGCATAAGAGTAGATGTTGCATGACATTTGCTTAAAAGGTGCAATTGCATCACTACCAGATGGACCTGCGTTGTATTAGCTAGTTGGTGGGGTAACGGCTCACCAAGGCGACGATACATAGCCGACCTGAGAGGGTGATCGGCCACACTGGGACTGAGACACGGCCCAGACTCCTACGGGAGGCAGCAGTAGGGAATCTTCGGCAATGGACGGAAGTCTGACCGAGCAACGCCGCGTGAGTGAAGAAGGTTTTTCGGATCGTAAAGCTCTGTTGTAAGAGAAGAACGAGTGTGAGAGTGGAAAGTTCACACTGTGACGGTATCTTACCAGAAAGGGACGGCTAACTACGTGCCAGCAGCCGCGGTAATACGTAGGTCCCGAGCGTTGTCCGGATTTATTGGGCGTAAAGCGAGCGCAGGCGGTTAGATAAGTCTGAAGTTAAAGGCTGTGGCTTAACCATAGTACGCTTTGGAAACTGTTTAACTTGAGTGCAAGAGGGAGAGTGGAATTCCATGTGTAGCGGTGAAATGCGTAGATATATGGAGGAACACCGGTGGCGAAAGCGGCTCTCTGGCTTTGTAACTGACGCTGAGGCTCGAAAGCGTGGGGAGCAAACAGGATTAGATACCCTGGTAGTCCACGCCGTAAACGATGAGTGCTAGGTGTTAGACCCTTTCCGGGGTTTAGTGCCGTAGCTAACGCATTAAGCACTCCGCCTGGGGAGTACGACCGCAAGGTTGAAACTCAAAGGAATTGACGGGGGCCCGCACAAGCGGTGGAGCATGTGGTTTAATTCGAAGCAACGCGAAGAACCTTACCAGGTCTTGACATCCCTCTGACCGCTCTAGAGATAGAGCTTTCCTTCGGGACAGAGGTGACAGGTGGTGCATGGTTGTCGTCAGCTCGTGTCGTGAGATGTTGGGTTAAGTCCCGCAACGAGCGCAACCCCTATTGTTAGTTGCCATCATTCAGTTGGGCACTCTAGCGAGACTGCCGGTAATAAACCGGAGGAAGGTGGGGATGACGTCAAATCATCATGCCCCTTATGACCTGGGCTACACACGTGCTACAATGGCTGGTACAACGAGTCGCAAGCCGGTGACGGCAAGCTAATCTCTTAAAGCCAGTCTCAGTTCGGATTGTAGGCTGCAACTCGCCTACATGAAGTCGGAATCGCTAGTAATCGCGGATCAGCACGCCGCGGTGAATACGTTCCCGGGCCTTGTACACACCGCCCGTCACACCACGAGAGTTTGTAACACCCGAAGTCGGTGAGGTAACCTTTTAGGAGCCAGCCGCCTAAGGTGGGATAGATGATTGGGGTGAAGTCGTAACAAGGTAGCCGTATCGGAAGGTGCGGCTGGATCACCTCCTTTCTAAGGATAAGGAACTGCGCATTGGTCTTGTTTAGTCTTGAGAGGTCTTGTGGGGCCTTAGCTCAGCTGGGAGAGCGCCTGCTTTGCACGCAGGAGGTCAGCGGTTCGATCCCGCTAGGCTCCATTGGTGAGAGATCACCAAGTAATGCACATTGAAAATTGAATATCTATATCAAATAGTAACAAGAAAATAAACCGAAAACGCTGTAGTATTAATAAGAGTTTATGACTGAAAGGTCAGAAAAATAAGGTTAAGTTAATAAGGGCGCACGGTGGATGCCTTGGCACTAGGAGCCGAAGAAGGACGTGACAAACGACGATATGCCTTGGGTAGCTGTAAGTAAGCGATGATCCAGGGATTTCCGAATGGGGGAACCCAACAGGTACTACCTGTTACCCACATCTGTTAAGGATGTGAGGAGGAAGACGCAGTGAACTGAAACATCTAAGTAGCTGCAGGAAGAGAAAGCAAAAGCGATTGCCTTAGTAGCGGCGAGCGAAACGGCAGAAGGGCAAACCGAAGAGTTTACTCTTCGGGGTTGTAGGACTGCAATGTGGACTCAAAGATTATAGAAGAATGATTTGGGAAGATCAGCCAAAGAGAGTAATAGCCTCGTATTTAAAATAGTCTTTGTACCTAGCAGTATCCTGAGTACGGCGGGACACGCGAAATCCCGTCGGAATCTGGGAGGACCATCTCCCAACCCTAAATACTCCCTAGTGACCGATAGTGAACCAGTACCGTGAGGGAAAGGTGAAAAGCACCCCGGGAGGGGAGTGAAATAGAACCTGAAACCGTGTGCCTACAACAAGTTCGAGCCCGTTAATGGGTGAGAGCGTGCCTTTTGTAGAATGAACCGGCGAGTTACGTTATGATGCGAGGTTAAGTTGAAGAGACGGAGCCGTAGGGAAACCGAGTCTGAATAGGGCGGATTAGTATCATGACGTAGACCCGAAACCATGTGACCTACCCATGAGCAGGTTGAAGGTGCGGTAAGACGCACTGGAGGACCGAACCAGGGCACGTTGAAAAGTGCTTGGATGACTTGTGGGTAGCGGAGAAATTCCAAACGAACTTGGAGATAGCTGGTTCTCTCCGAAATAGCTTTAGGGCTAGCGTCGACATAAAGATTCTTGGAGGTAGAGCACTGTTTGGGTGAGGGGGTCCATCCCGGATTACCAATCTCAGATAAACTCCGAATGCCAATGAATTATGGTCGGCAGTCAGACTGCGAGTGCTAAGATCCGTAGTCGAAAGGGAAACAGCCCAGACCACCAGCTAAGGTCCCAAAATAATTGTTAAGTGGAAAAGGATGTGGGGTTGCACAGACAACTAGGATGTTAGCTTAGAAGCAGCTATTCATTCAAAGAGTGCGTAATAGCTCACTAGTCGAGTGACCCTGCGCCGAAAATGTACCGGGGCTAAAAACAATTTACTGAAGCTGTGGATACCTTTTATAGGTATGGTAGGAGAGCGTTCTATGTGTGATGAAGGTATACCGTGAGGAGTGCTGGAACGCATAGAAGTGAGAATGCCGGTATGAGTAGCGAAAGACAGGTGAGAATCCTGTCCACCGTAAGACTAAGGTTTCCAGGGGAAGGCTCGTCCGCCCTGGGTTAGTCGGGACCTAAGGAGAGACCGAAAGGTGTATCCGATGGACAACAGGTTGATATTCCTGTACTAGAGTATGTAGTGATGGAGGGACGCAGTAGGCTAACTAAAGCAGACGATTGGAAGTGTCTGTCTAAGCAGTGAGGTGTGAACTGAGTCAAATGCTTAGTTCTATAACATTGAGCTGTGATGGGGAGCGAAGTTTAGTAGCGAAGTTAGTGATGTCACACTGCCAAGAAAGCTTCTAGTGTTTAAACATACTCTACCCGTACCGCAAACCGACACAGGTAGTCGAGGCGAGTAGCCTCAGGTGAGCGAGAGAACTCTCGTTAAGGAACTCGGCAAAATGACCCCGTAACTTCGGGAGAAGGGGTGCTGACTTTAAGTCAGCCGCAGTGAATAGGCCCAAGCAACTGTTTATCAAAAACACAGCTCTCTGCTAAATCGTAAGATGATGTATAGGGGGTGACGCCTGCCCGGTGCTGGAAGGTTAAGAGGAGTGCTTAGCGC
>BNJS01002170.1_pt1:7500-33300 | contig 33300 bp, 37 predicted proteins | sample 8540461 | NCBI WGS metagenome assembly BNJS01 (sample SAMD00202454, study PRJDB9452) | human saliva metagenome | isolation source: human saliva | place: Japan
TTTTAGACGACCACTTTAAGCTTCCACTTTCAAAGACCGACTTTTTTTAAAATAAAAGTACCCCACTTTAATGAATAATACTATTAATGAATATCTTAGAGTTTTTAACTAAAGGCTCTAGTTATAGATATGCTACTTTTTAAAAAGAAGAGCTGAGATACTAATAAGTAATGGAAAAAAATTTCAAACTTGTTTTTTTGACACAGTTGATAAATCTACAGTGTTGAATGGGTTGTTAAAAAGTAAATCCTAATAATGTTAAATCAGTAAATGATTTTTTTACATAGAAAAATGATAAATTTGATTTTTACATTATGGAGTGATTATTTGCTTGAACAAAAATCAAATTTTTAGGTATAGAATTTGCTGATGAAATTTTTCTTGTTTTTCGGCAATGTCTTATATCAGAAATATTATCAGTTTCTATGGGTTGCTACCATACAAAGTTAAGCTTTCAATAGATGACGATTGTATTTTTCTTTTTATTGTGTTGATTTTTACTAATAAGAAGAACACTTTTTTTGTTAGTTTATCTAATCCGTTGGCTTCGCATTTTTATTTAACTTAAAGAGATTTGGGAATAAAGTGTTTAAAAATCAGAAAAAAACGCATAGTATCAAGTATTGAACAACCTGATATTATGCGTTTTTATTTTTGAGAAGATTTACTTCATTCTCTCCTGTAATTGAGTTTTTTTGCCATCCTCTTCATCAATGCCTGCATGAACAAAGATTTAACTATTAGTTTCATAATAATAGCGTTTATCTCTATATCGTTTTTTTAACAAGTTTATGAATGGAATGAACTTGATATTATTTTTTTATTTCATTTCTAACACCTGTTTCAAAGTTGTTAAGATTTGATTTTTAATATATAGTTCAATTCCTCTGGAGAGAAGAAACTCTTTATTGTTTCTAGAAATGCTGAAGCAGTAGGCTGATTTAAATTAAACCAATCATAAAACCTTTCTTCATGATTTCCAATAAGTGTAATAATTTGTTTTGGGTAAATCTTTTTCAAGTTCAATTATTTTTAGAAATGACTTGAAAAGATTGAGAACTCGTAATCAATATAGTCTCCAAGTAAGATAAGTCGACTTTGTTTATCAGATAAATCTATTTTTATTGAGAGATTTAATAAACTCATTGTAGTGCCCATGTATATCAGATATTGCGTATATTTTAGCCATAGCGTCTCATCATTTCTTCATGTGAGATAGTTTTTTTGCCACATTCAACCCATTTTTTATAAGCTTCATCAGCGACCTTAATATCATACATATCTTCAATTTTCTCTATAACAGCTTGTCTAATAAAGTCAGTCTTTGTTGTATTATTTTTCTTCAACAATAGCATTTAATAAAGAATTTAACTCTTGACTAAATTGCACAGAAATTAGTGTAGTAACAACATTATTCATATAACAGTCACCTAATAGTTATTTTTATATACATTATACTCTTAGTCTAATAGTTTCACAATAAAAAGATTTCACTTTTTATTGTTATTTATTTTTTTAAAAAAATCGTAGTATCCGTAAGGACGTGCTTATTCGAGCTTGGCCGCGGTATAGTAGAAAAGACAAGGTTTCTAAGCCTTATCTTTTTGTTTTGGAATTAAAAAAATTTGAAGTTAAGTTACTAAAAACAACTAGTTTTTTTCTATGTATTTAAAAAAATGTTATAGCAGAACTGTATTTCTTATTTCTCTCTAAGTCTTTTTCAGTAATTAATGGTAGTCTGGTTAAATCTGAATTATGCCGTAAATCCGCCAATTTTACAACTCTAGCGAGTTCATTTGTCTTTACTAGATTGAGATAAGATTGATAATCTTGCCCTTTTTTCTTTGTGAGTATATCGACGGCTTCTATAATGTTTTTTGAAAAACCTTCCTTTTTTAGGTCTAGTAGGGTTAGTGTAGTATCTTCAATTACATCATGTAGATAGGCGACAGCTTTCTCTTCATCAGTTGTGACAAAACTAGCTACTGTTTCAGGGTGTTTAATGTAGTCAATTCCTGCTCTATCAGTTTGTCCAAAGTGTGCTTTTTTAGCTACTTCATGTGCTTTTGTTGCTTGTGATTTGTTCATGTTCTGATTATATAATTTCTGTTTGGAAAACTCAATTACTTTATAGTAATTCGTCTAGCTTGTCAGCCAGGTCTTTCTGTTTGCTTGGGTACAAGTGAGAGTAGGTATCAATCGTGGTTGTTATAGAAGCGTGTCCAAGTCTTTCTTTTACTACTAAATAATCTTCCCCTTGGTTAATCAACAGGGAAGCGTGAGAGTGCCTAAAATCATGTATACGTATCTTTTTTAGTGTGTTATCACGTTCAATGATTTTCTTGAACTGCTTTTCAATAGCATTTTTTGTAATTGTAATAGGGCTATTTTGAAACACTTGTAATGTTAGGCTATTGTTGGTAAATTGCTCTAATAGATATTTTTGTTGCTTTTCCCAATCTTGTAATTCTTGGCTTAATTTTTTATTGATGACAATTCTTCTTGTTCCTGCTTTAGTTTTTGTTGTGCTGATATGAGTTACTCCTTTATTAACATAGACAGATTTCGTGATATGAATTGTATTACTTGAAAAGTCGATGTCTTGCCATGTTAGGGCAAGAGCTTCCCCAAGTCTTAATCCTGTAAAGAATAGAACAGTAAAGAGTAGTTTGATATTGTATTCTTCGGGTTCAAATAGTGTTAAAAACTTCTGAAATTCTTTGACTGTCCAAAATTGCATTTTTGTTTTTTCGATTGGCAACTTTTTTATCAATTTTGCTGGATTGGAGGAGTAATAGCCTTTTCGCAAACCAACATCAAAAATTTTTTTGAGTAAAATCATGATTTTGTTAATAGTATTTGTGCTTAACGGTCTATCTGAATTTTTAGCAACTTTTTGCCTAAGATGTTCTCTAAACTGATAGATGTCTTCATAGGTCAATTTTCCAACATTATCGACCATAGAAAAATAATCTTTGATGTGTTTGTTGTAATTATTATCTTGTGTATTGATATAGCTTGCTTTTCGATGGTTTATGTTATCTTCTTCCTTAAGTAGTTCATATAGTATGGGGATAGTTATTTTAGCCCCATAGAAGCGTTCTTTCAATTCTACACTTCGTAAGTAGTGTTCTGCTTCAATAGCTTCTTTTTTCGTCTTATAGCCCTTTCTGACAAGTCTACGTTGCTTTAGTGTTATTGGGTCAAAACCGTTACTAATATCAACTACCCAATTACCGTCTTTACATTTTCTAATTGCCATATTTTACTCCTTGAGGGTACTGTTTTGAACATCAAAACCGAGTAATTCGGTAGCAATAGTAGCAGGTATAGTACCAATTCGCTTGTTCTGATAGACTGTAAAGCCTCGGGTTATCAGTAGCTCTTTCCCTTGGCGGATAATACGTTTAGATGTTCCCTCAGAGAAACCGAGGGCAATTAGGTCATTCTTAGTAACAGTTGCTATCATGTGACTTACTCCTTTATTCATCTAGTCTTATTTTCTTGTACTTTACATGATTATCGAAATACTGACCGTCTTTATAGACCTTACTAGTGTATTCCGTTTCATATAGTACGACTGAACTATCATAGTTAAAATCTTCAAAAGTATAAAATTTATCTTCATCAGGCTTTTTCAAGTTGCGTGATGAAAAATAGGCTTGCTTTCCGAAGTTTTCCAACAATTCTTGTCCAATACCTTTTTCAAAATACTTTGTGACATATCGACCGCGATTTTCTTTGCTGTCAACGTCAACTTTATTTATCCGTACTGCTCCATGCCCCCAAAGTTCTAATAATTGCTTATGTGGAATATAGGGAACACTGAATAGCAAAATATGACTATGCCATGCTTTACGTTTTTGCCTCTCTAATACTGCTATATATTTTAATTTACTTTTCTTGGTATTAAAAATGTGGTAGTTAAAGCGTTTAATAAATGTTTTGAGTAAGTCTTTGAAGTGGTTTCTATCGCTGATATTTTCCTTAGTGGTCAATGTAAGAAAAGAAGTTGTATCATCAAAATTACAATCAACTAGACGGAGTAAGTTCCACTTGGCTTCTAAGCGAGTCTTCTTCATACGTTCAAGACGTTGTTCTTGTTCTAGGGGTGTTAGTTCATCAAATGTTCTGCGTTTTGCTTTTTCCTTGTTTTCAGTATCAGTATCTAAAATAGATTTTCCTTTTGAAAATATTGGCTTTTCATATTCCCAAATTTCAATATAGGAAGAAGTGCGGACTATTTTTTTATTATATGAGGTCATAAAAAATAGTTCCTTTTAGGTTGGCTTTCGCCAAAAGATTGTCTATATAATAAATAAACTAGGAGGAGCAAAGCTCCTCCCTACTTCTATCATGTGATCCTAAGCACCGCTCCGCTAAACACACTTCCAGCTTGCCGACTGCTTGTCGGCAGTTTTGCTTAGGTACATGATGAGAAGTAGCTATTAAATTTATAGTCGTGGTAATTGTTTTAATATTTTATCTGTTGCCCAGTCTGTTGAAATGACCTCAAAATGTCCTTGGTCATAAACGAGCAAATCTCCGTTACCAATAAATTGATATTTATTATCTTTGTCAATATATAATGAAAAAGTATCTATACCAATAACATTTTTAGAAATATCAATAGATTCTTTAGGGGTATGTCCAACAATTTGTTTAGGAAAGTCTTGGTTAGGAAGCAATTCTAATTCTCTAAAATGTGCCCATAAAGGAGAACCCCCAAGAGCTTTCCCACCACGCATTGGTCCTATTGTATAAGCTAGGATATCTAATTCTTCTTCATACTCTTTGGTATAAAGGTTAAAATGCCATTCTTTTGGGTCAAATATCACATTGAAACCAGCGTGACTGACTAAATAATCATCTAGTTGATAAGCTATTTGTAATTTCAAATTCTGCAACAATTCTTTTACTGCGAAAAACACTTCTAAATTTTGAATTGAGAAAGGAGCTTGTTCTCCCAGTAAATAATAAGCATCATGATTACCTATAAGATTAATTACATCTATTCCGTTTTGCTCTTTATCTATTTTCCAAGAGTATAAAAAAGTGAGGTCTTTGGCATAAAGTTGGATATTGTTAGTTTGACCATGTAAATCAACATAATCACCAAGAAAAATGATTCTCTTAATGTTATGTGTTTGGATAATTTTGTCAACAATGGGTAAAATTAGTTGAGATTTTTAAATGTAAAGTCACCAATTAATAATGTCTTCATATATATTCCCTCTTTATTTTTTTGATATTAGTCTAAGAATAGAATTAAGCTCTATCAAATTTTTTTAGGCAATAGAGAAGTGTTTTTTTGAATATTGATAGGATTTTTTTAACTGTATCATAGCAGATAACAGGTATTGTTTTTGCTATTTTTTTACATCTCCATCAATAAAGTAATGACTTTTTACTATCATGGTAAATCTTACCTAGGTAACTTTTTATCTTTAGCTACTTCCCAAGAAGCAAAAATGCCCAGAGATAATATCTTTATAAAATCTACCAGTTGTAATAGGAAATTTGTTGGTAAATATCTCTGGACTCGTTAGGTCTTTCCAAAGATTATTAGCTTCTTCATCAATGCCAGCATGGACAAAAATTTGATTTTCTGTTTCAAAATAACGACTATCTTCATATCGTTTTTGGAACCAGTTTATAAATGGAATATACTTATCATTATTTCTAATTTCGTTTCTAACACCTGTTTCAAAGTTGTTAGGATTTGTTTTTTAAAATATAGTTCAATTCCTCTGTAGAGAAGAAACTCTTTATTGTTTCTGGAAACGCAGAAGCAGTAGGATTATCTAAAATCAACCAATCATAAAACCATTCTTCATGATTTCCAAAAAGTGTAATAATTTGTTTTGGATAAATCTTTTCAAGTTCAATTATTTTTAGAAATGACTTGAAAAGATTGAGAACCGTAATCAATATAGTCTCCAAGTAAGATAAGTTTACTTTTGTTTATCAGATAAATCTATTTTTATCGAGAGATTTAATAAACTCATTGTAGTGCCCATGTATATCAGATACGGAATAATAAATTGCCATATAAGATTCTTTCTATAATCAACGTGAATTTACAGCGTATATGTAATTTATATAATTAGCAAAATCACCCATACGTTTTCTATCGTTATGAAACTTATCGAACCAAGAGGTATCTTTGTTATTGATTTGAGCCAAGCCTCTAATAGATATAAGGTTATCTCTAATTCTATTATGAATATTAGTTCTTGTATCATCAAGTGTATCTTGCTCTTCTTTTGTAAGTATTCGCCATTTTCCTCTCATTTCAGCATACTTCGCACTGTACTCGATAAGTTCTTTCCAGTATGCTTGAAATTCAGGGTCATAAATGTTTGATGATTTTATAAGTTCATCTAAAATTATTTCAGCCTGTTCAAAAGTTACGATTTCTTTGTCTTTTAGAAAATCGTTATAAGTAAAAATTTGCATAGTAAGCTCCTTTTAATTTTTTTGAAATAATTATAACACATTATTTAGTAACTAGAATTACATTAGAACAAGAAAACCATAAATTTCCATTGTATTGACCTACGTTTAAATCTTTTAGAGTAACAGGACAGGTTTTATTATTTGCCATTTCTTGAACAGAAGCAGTAGGGGATAATGTATTTACTTTGACTTGTATCATCTCCATAAAGAAATCAGAATCCTCATCTTGAATTGACACGTTAAGTCGTAAAGCTACGGGCTTATTAGTCTCTCTGTCTAATACTTCTGTATAGCCTTTTACTGCTATAAATTTGTTGCCAAGCAGTTCTGGCTTTAAAAAATCATTTAGCTTCATGTGTACCTCTTTTCTATCATCGCAGAGCGATGAGGAACAGATATTTTTGCTGAAAATCTATTGAATTTAAGCAAAAATATCTGTTGAAATTATTTTGACTTTGTTACGTATAATTGTAGTTCTTTTATAAAATCGAATTGTGTTGTATCAAGATAAGGACTTTCCCAATATTGAGCTTTTTCTTTCCCTGAACCTTGCATATAAAGATAGCCTGCACCTTTTTCTTCAATAGGTTTTATCTTATCAGGGGTAGCCGAAGACAAGGTCATACGATAACCTTCTTGTGAGTGGAAACCTAAAGCTATTCTCAACATTAAATTGTCTCTGAGTTCCGTATTTAGAGTTTCAGCTCTCATTTGTTGGGCAGATATAAGAATAAATACTCCTGCTTGTCGTCCTAGTAGGATAATTTGTTTGATACCGTCCATCACTTCGGTGATAACTTCTTTAGATTTTTTATCTGTTGCTGAAGCTTGAAATGCTCCCATTTCATCAAATATAAGCCATACTGGCTTAAATCCATGGTCAGTAAAATTTGAACCATACTGGAAGTTATCACGCATGACTTGATATCGTTCCTGCATTTCCTCAACTACGATTCTCACAATGCGAGCTATATTATTTGGGGTGGTTGCTACGTATTTATTTCCAAAGTAAAGAGACAAGCTACCTAGGTCAGAGTTCTTAGGGTCAGCTATATAAACTGTTGATTGACGTTTTAGAAATTCTAAAATCAAAACAGATATAAGCACTGATTTCCCACTTCCAGTTCCCCCTGATACTAAAATATGTGGGCATTTGACAGGGTTATAATTTACACCATATCCTAAATCTATATCAAGGCTGTCTATCTCTTGTCTTTGGTTGTGAGATTGTAAAACTAATCTATCAGGTTTCTTATAATAAAAATGGTATTCTACATAGCTAGGCTGGATAATCTTTTCCTCAAGCTCTAGTTCAAGCACGCCACAAAGCACATCATCAAGAGCTCCAACTTTTTTGCTAAATTCGTCACCTGTTATAAGAGCTTTTATAAAAATATGGCTATTTTGCCTATCTAAGTCATATTCTAAGATTGCACTTCTAATAACTTTTTCTTGTCCAGTACTATCTTTATATGTAGTATAAAGTCTATTTGTGTGGAGTACATAAAGTAAGCTCTCACGTATAATAAGGTAATACTCTAAGTTATATCGAAAAATTTTTTTATTTTCAGATGAATTTTTATAGATAATAAATCCACCTAAAAAAATATGAAGAGAATTTGAACAAAAAGTTGAAGCCCTTATATTGGCAATAATAGCACATATAATGCAGATAGTGAGTGCTATTATTGAAAAATGTACTGTCTTCAATTTACTACTAGTAATAATATAAGTTTTTGCTTAAATCAGCACTTTGTCTTAATTTAAACATATTAGTTAGATACCTTTTATTTTTATCTAAAAGCTCTTTTAAAAGTTCGTAAAACCCTAAGAGCTTGATTTTTGCGAAATAATATGTTGAGATAAGCAGTGGAATACACCCAAGGATAAGGATAGAATTCGAAAAGAAATGTCCTTGAGGGAATATAAAAATTGCTATGCCAGCTAATATCACAAATCCTAAAAGAAATAGATATGCTTTTAAATTATCACTCATTTCATTACCTCCTCTAATGAGCAATTATTTTTAAGGAAAACTATAAAGATATAGTTGCCGATAAAATAGCGTGGTCGGGGAAACCGACTTTATTTTGATAATCAGGATTTTCTAAGAATCTCCAAGAATAACACACATTAGAAATAGGAATATTTCCTATAATATGGTCTAATTTACAATATTTCCAAGAGTTCTCCTCAGACGGAGTATGTACAGTTAAACCTGCTTTATTCATTTCTGATTTTAGTAATGGATAGGAGTAAAATTCTCTAGGTTTACCTTGATAGGAATGAGTATCATCATTCTGCTTGAAAAAGCCATTATTAAAGTCACCTAGAATAATTGTGTTTTCATGAATTGGTAAATTGAAGATTAGCTTGTCTAGTTGTGTTTTTCTGTTTTTGAAATCTTCAAAAACATTTTCCCCTCCTATCTTGATACGAACTCCAATAACGTTTAATTCTTGTCCTTCAATTGTCACTCTAACGTGTAAAAAATTTGGATTATTATCATCATTATCGATAGTAATGACTTGGCAATCATTAACTAAATCACTCTTTATTGCAATAAGAATTTCATTTCCTAAATCTATAGTACGCACATCTTCACAGATTGTATAACCATTAGTTTGTAGGCTAGAACAGAATTGAGAATGATTATCTGTTTTCACGTACTCTGTCAGACAGATAATATCTGAATTTTGTTGAGCTAGTTCCTGCGCAATCATTTCAGGAATTTGTTTTCCTTTTCTTGAACGTAGATTTATATTCCAAGTGGATGCTGTAAGTTGTATCATAAAATTGCCTCCTAAAAGTTAGTCCGCAGGAGGAGGCACCTCCTCCTGCTATCATTCGAATCCATCAAAGATTTCTCCGAGCTCGTCTTCATCATAATAGCTTTCCAATTCCTCATAGAAGTAATCTAAAGCTTCTTGGTCAAAAAAGTTCATTGTTAGTCCTCCTCTCAGTGTTTTTGTACATTTAAATTGTACAACATAAAAAGAAGAAAGTCAACAAAAAATATACTTTAATTTCCAAAATGTACAAATTTAGTAAAAAAAGAATAGGTAGCAGAATGGCTACCTATTTTATAAAATTATTTTTGAAATTCCATATGGTATCAGAAAGTAATTTGTGGTTGACTGGTGCAACGATTTCAAGAAGCTGTTTTTCTAGAATAGAGAATTTCTTGTCAAAATCTTTTTCAGGTTCTGAAATATCGTGATTTAATTGGGTCATCAATTCTGCTTTAAGAAGAAATTTAACACATACACCTAAAGTTACACTTTGAGTATTTGTAGCACTAGGCAATATTTCTTTATATTTTTTTATTCCTTCTGCTACTTCATCGGACAGTGCAACGTTCAATTTTAATTCCTTTTCTTCCACCGGATAAATATTTTTTAAAGAGATAGAGTTATCTTGTACAACTTTTGTCCAGTTTGTTACAGTCTTTGAATTTTGAAACGCACGCGTTAGAATGGTAGCTTTAGTTATATTGATACCTTCTGAAGTTTCATATTTCTCTTTTAGCATTCTTAAATAGTAGGCTGCTTCACCAGATATTCGGACTTGAAATTGTGTCATTATTAGTACCTCCGTATTGTATTATACCATTTGTACATTAAAAGGACAATGTATAAGCGAATAATCTACCTTCTCGTTCAAGCATTTTACAAGTTTAGTAATCTTGCTGAATATGTATTCCATGTGTTACGTTTAAAAAGGGAATTAAAGTAATCTAGTTCCTAAAAAGTTACTAAAAAAACAAAAAAATTGTTTTTTTAAATAACACAAATGGTTTTTTTATAACGTTGATTATGCTGACTTATAAAGATATAAAATCTTAAACACCAAACTCAAAATCCAGTGTCCGCAAGGACGTGCCGGTTCGACCCCGGCCGCCGGTATAGTATAGAGTTAAGGAACGTTGTAAATCTTCGTTCCTTTTTTATATTATTTTTGCTATAATAATAGTTATTCAAATTTTATTTAGATTATGAAAGTGTAGGGAAGTATGTCTCGTTCTATCGATTTATTAAAACATCGGTATTTGAAAAATATTAAAGAAAATCCTGAATTGTTTGTCGGGATTGAGCTGGAATATCCTGTTGCAAATTTAGAAGGGGATGCTACAGATGTTGAAGTTATCAAACACTTATTCCGATATTTAGTTTCTGCTTTGGATTTTACTGTCGAAAAGGTAGATGATTTTGGGAATCCTATCCAGTTAGTGGATCCAGTAAGTCAGGATGCTATTTTATTTGAAGTTTCCTATACTACGATTGAGTTTGCATTTGGTAAGGCTGAAACGATACAAGAGGTTGAAGAACGTTTTAGTATTTATATGGAAGCAATCCAGAAGAAGTTAGCTGAATCAAATCATGCTATTGTTGGCTGTGGTATTCATCCCAACTGGGATAAAAATGAGAATTGTCCAGTGGCTTACCCACGCTATCAGATGTTGATGGACTATTTGAATTTGAGTAGAAATGTGACTAAATCAGACTTACATCAATTCCCTGAATACGGAGCGTTTATTTGTGGGAGTCAGGTTCAGTTGGATGTTTCAAAGTCTAACTACTTACGAGTGATTAATGCTTTTACCCAAATTGAAGCAGCTAAGGCTTATTTATTTGCAAACTCTGAGTTTACAGGTGCGGATTGGGATACGAAAATTTCAAGGGATATTTTCTGGGAAGAATCGATGCATGGTATCTATCCAGAGAAACGTCGGGGTCAATGCTAGACTCTTTAAAGATGAGGATGATTTTTTTGATTATCTAGATCATTCTGCAATTTTTACTGCGGAACGTGATGGACAAACCTATTATTTTTATCCGATTCAGGCTAGGGACTATTTGGCTACACCTGAAATCCAAGCATATGCACTTAATGGGGATGAGATTCTTATTTATCCTCAAGAGAAGGATTTTGAAACTCATCGTAGTTATCAGTACCAAGACTTAACGACTCGCGGAACAGTTGAGTTTCGTAGTGTGTGTACTCAACCTCTAGATAGAACCTTCGCTTCAGCAGCTTTTCACTTAGGGATTGTTGGTTAATTTAGATAAGTTAGAAGCTTTACTTAGAAACAGCACCTTTCTTTAAAGAATTTGGACGAAATTATAAGTTTTTAAGACGACAATTTTCTAAGAAGAAGCTTACAGATGAGGAAGAAACTGCGATTATTGAAATTTCCAAAGACTTACTCCTGCTAGCTGAGGAAGGACTGGAGATGAGAAATAAGCAAGAAATGACCTACTTACAGCCTTTGAAAGAAGAATTGAGCCTATAATTTCTCTTATAAAAGGAGAATTTTCTGAAAAATCATGATATAATGGATGAGACTATAGATAAAGGATAGAGAGTAATGACATTAGTTTATCAATCAACGCGTGATGCCAACAATACAGTAACTGCTAGCCAAGCAATTTTGCAAGGTTTGGCAACGGACGGTGGTTTGTTTACACCGCTTACTTATCCAAAGGTAGATTTGGACTTTGACAAATTGAAAGATGCTTCTTATCAGGAAGTTGCTAAGTTAGTTTTGTCAGCATTTTTAGATGACTTTACAGCTGAGGAGTTGGACTACTGTATCAACAATGCCTACGATAGCAAATTTGATACTCCAGCTATCGCACCATTAGTGAAATTAGACGGGCAATATAACTTGGAACTTTTCCATGGTTCAACGATTGCCTTTTAAGGATATGGCCTTGTCTATTTTGCCATACTTTATGACAACAGCTGCTAAGAAGCATGGTTTGGAGAACAAGATTGTCATCTTGACAGCGACATCTGGTGATACTGGGAAAGCTGCTATGGCAGGGTTTGCGGATGTTCCTGGTACTGAGATTATCGTCTTTTATCCAAAGGATGGTGTCAGCAAGGTACAAGAGTTGCAAATGACCACTCAGACTGGTGACAATACTCATGTTATCGCTATTGATGGTAACTTTGATGATGCCCAAACAAATGTGAAGCATATGTTTAACGATGTGGCTCTTCGTGAAAAATTAGCGGCCAACAAGTTGCAATTTTCATCAGCTAACTCTATGAATATTGGTCGTTTGGTACCACAGATTGTTTATTATGTTTATGCCTACGCTCAGTTGGTTAAGACTGGTGAGATTGTGGCTGGTGATAAGGTCAACTTCACAGTACCAACAGGAAACTTTGGAAATATCTTGGCTGCCTTTTATGCTCAAACAAATTGGTCTACCAGTTGGTAAATTAATCTGTGCTTCAAATGACAACAATGTTTTGACAGACTTCTTCAAGACACGTGTTTACGACAAGAAACGTGAGTTTAAGGTAACAACTAGTCCATCTATGGATATTTTGGTATCTTCAAACTTGGAGCGTTTGATTTTCCATCTTTTGGGAAATGATGCGGTTAAGACAGCTGAACTCATGAATGCCTTTGAATACACAAGGTCAATATGAGTTGACAGACTTTTGATGCAGAGATTCTTGACCTCTTTGCAGCTGAATATGCGACTGAGGAAGAAACAGCAGCAGAAATCAAGCGTGTTTATGAGTCAGATTCTTATATCGAGGATCCACATACGGCGGTTGCCTCAGCAGTTTATAAGAAATACCAAGCTGCTACTGGCGATGTGACTAAGACAGTGATTGCTTCAACAGCTAGTCCATACAAGTTCCCAGTGGTTGCAGTAGAAGCTGTAACTAGGGAAAAGTCAGGCTTGACTGACTTTGAAGCCTTGGCTCAATTACATGACATTTCAGGAGTGGCAGTGCCACCTGCAGTTGATGGGCTTGAAACAGCTCCTGTTCGTCATAAGACAACAGTGGCAGCTGCTGACATGCAAGCAGCGGTTGAGGCTTATCTAGGACTTTAAGACAGAGGGAGTAAACTCGGTTGGGAAACCAACTGAGTTTCTTTTCATCAGGAGGAAGGATTGTTTAAGAAAAATAAAGATATTCTTAATATTGCCTTGCCAGCTATGGGCGAAAACTTTTTGCAGATGCTCATGGGGATGGTGGACAGTTATTTGGTTGCTCATTTAGGGCTTGATAGCTATTTCAGGTGTATCAGTAGCTGGCAATATTATCACGATTTATCAGGCGATTTTCATCGCTCTGGGAGCTGCTATTTCCAGTGTTATTTCAAAAAGTTTAGGGGCAGAAGGATCAGTCTAAGTTAGCCTATCATGTGACTGAGGCGTTGAAGATTACCTTACTATTAAGTTTCCTTTTAGGATTTTTGTCCATCTTCGCTGGGCAAAGAGATGATAGGACTTTTTGGGGACGGAGAGAGATGTAGCTGAGAGTGGTGGACTCTACCTATCTTTGGTAGGCGGATCGATTGTTCTCTTAGGTTTAATGACTAGTCTGGGAGCCTTGATTCGTGCAACGCATAATCCACGTCTGCCTCTCTATGTTAGTTTTTTATCCAATGCCTTGAATATTCTTTTTTCAAGTCTAGCTATTTTTGTTCTGGATATGGGGATAGCTGGTGTTGCTTGGGGACTATTCTGTCTCGTTTGGTAGGTCTTGTGATTTTATGGTCGCAATTAAAGTTGCCTTTTGAGAAACCGACTTTTGGTTTAGATAAGGAACTATTGACCTTAGCTTTGCCAGCAGCTGGAGAGCGGCTCATGATGCGGGCTGGAGATGTCGTGATCATTGCCTTGGTCGTTTCTTTTGGAACGGAGGCAGTGGCTGGGAAATGCAGTCGGAGAAGTCTTGACCCAGTTTAACTATATGCCTGCTTTTGGCGTTGCTACGGCAACGGTCATGCTGGTAGCTCGAGCAGTTGGAGAGGATAATTGGGAAAAGAGTAGCTAGTTTGAGCAAAGCAAACCTTTTGGCTTTCTCTGGTCCTCATGTTACCCTTGACCTTTCAGTATCTATGCTTTGGGTATACCACTAACTCATCTCTATACGACTGATTCTCTAGCGGTGGAGGCTAGTGTTCTAGTGACACTTTTTTCACTACTTGGTACTCCTATGACGATAGGAACAGTCATCTATACAGCAGTCTGGCAGGGTTTGGGCAATGCTCGGCTTCCCTTTTATGCGACAAGTATAGGAATGTGGTGTATCCGCATTGGAACAGGATATCTGATGGGGATTGTGCTTGGTTGGGGCTTGCCCGGTATTTGGGCTGGAACCCTTTTGGATAATGGTTTTCGTTGGTTATTTCTACGTTACCGTTACCAGCGTTATATGAGCTTGAAAGGATAGGAAATGCAAAAAACAGCTTTTATTTGGGATTTAGACGGGACTTTATTGGACTCTTATGAAGCGATTTTGTCAGGGATTGAGGAAACTTTTGCTCAGTTTTCTATTCCTTATGATAAGGAGAAGGTGAGAGAGTTTATCCTCAAGTATTCTGTGCAGGATTTACTTGTGCAGGTGGCAGAAGAGAGAAAGCTGGATGTGGAAATGCTAAATCAGGTGCGTGCCCAGAGTCTGGCTGAGAAGAATGCTCAGGTAGGTTTTGATGCCAGGTGCGCGTGATGTGCTAGCTTGGGCAGACGAATCAGGAATTCAGCAGTTTGTTTACACTCATAAGGGAGACAATGCTCTTACCATTCTCAGAGACTTGGGGTTTGGAATCCTATTTTACAGAGATTTTAACCAGTCAGAGTGGCTTTGCGCGGAAGCCAAGTTCAGAAGCGGCTACCTATCTGATAGACAAGTATCAGTTGAATCCTGACAATACTTATTATATAGGGGATCGGACTCTGGATGTGGAATTTGCCCAGAATAGTGGGATTCAAAGTCATCAACTTTTTAGAGTCGACTTATGAAGGTAATCACAGGATTCAAGCGTTAGCAGATATTTCCCGTATTTTTGAGGCTGAGCAATAAAAAGATTGTGTCAGTTTTGTGACAGAGACCTAACAAACTATTTCAAGTAACCGAGTTTGTTACAAGGAATAGACAGTTCTGTTAAATAGGCCCGAGAGGGCTTTTTTTCTGCATTTTTTGTGTTATCATAGACAGGTACTCATTTGAAAGGAATTTGAAAGAATGAAGAAAAGAATATTATTAGCCTCAACAGTAGCCTTGTCATTTGCCCCAGTATTGGCAACTCAAGCAGAAGAAGTTCTTTGGACTGCACGTAGTGTTGAGCAAATCCAAAACGATTTGACTAAAACGGACAACAAAACAAGTTATACCGTTCAGTATGGTGATACCTTTGAGCACCATTGCAGAAGCCTTGGGTGTAGATGTCACAGTTCTTGCGAATTTGAATAAAATCACGAATATGGACTTGATTTTCCCAGAAACTGTTTTGACAACGACTGTCAATGAAGCAGAAGAAGTAACAGAAGTTGAAATCCAAACACCTCAAGCAGACTCTAGTGAAGAAGTGACAACTGCGACAGCAGATTTGACAACCAATCAAGTGACGGTTGATGATCAAACTGTTCAGGTTGCAGACCTTTCTCAACCGATTGCAGAAGCTCCAAAAGCGGTAGAAACTACAAGTACAAAAGAAGTAGCATCAAGTTCAGAAGTTGCAGAGACAGTGACTGCTGCAGAAGAAGTGGCACCATCTACAAACACTTCTACGCCAGCTGAGCAAACAGCCGAAACAAGTGGTGCAGTTGCAGAAGCAGTTCCTCAGGAAACGACTCCAGCTGAGAAAGAGGAAACACAAGCAAGCACTCAAGCTGAATCAGCAGTGGAAGCAACTACAACGCCAGTAGAAGAAAAAGCACCTGAAACAACTGCAACAAGTTCAGAAGAAGCAAAAAAAGAAGCATCATCAAATGAAGCTACACCAGCAGTTTCTACTTATCAACCAGAAGAGACGAAAACAGTTTCAACAACTTACGCAGCTCCAGCTGCGCCCGATTATGCTGGACTTGCAGTAGCGAAATCTGAAAATGCAGGCCTTCAACCACAAACAGCTGCCTTTAAAGAAGAAATTGCCAACTTGTTTGGCATCACATCCTTTAGTGGTTACCGTCCAGGAGATAGTGGAGATCACGGAAAAGGTTTGGCTATCGACTTTTATGGTACCAGAAAGCTCAGAACTAGGGGATAAGATTGCGGAATACGCTATTCAAAACATGGCCAGCCGTGGAATTAGTTACATCATCTGGAAACAACGTTTCTATGCTCCATTCGATAGCAAATATGGGACCAGCTAATACTTGGAACCCAATGCCAGACCGCGGTAGTGACAGAAAAATCACCAATCAAGTATCGTTTGATTAAGAAAGAAAAACACACAGGAGCTCGTCTGGGAGAAATCATCACTCCCCACGGTACCTTCCCAACACCTATGTTTATGCCAGTTGGGACACAAGCCACTGTCAAAACTCAGTCGCCTGAAGAATTGAAGGAGATGGGTTCGGGAATTATCCTATCAAACACCTATCATCTCTGGCTTCGCCCTGGGGATGAACTCATTGCACGCGCTGGTGGTCTCCACAAGTTCATGAATTGGGACCAACCAATCCTAACGGATAGTGGTGGTTTCCAGGTTTATTCCCTAGCTGATAGCTGTAATATCACAGAAGAAGGAGTAACCTTTAAAAATCATCTCAATGGTTCTAAGATGTTCCTATCACCAGAAAAAGCCATCTCTATTCAGAATAATCTGGGCTCAGACATCATGATGTCCTTTGACGAATGTCCTCAGTTTTATCAACCTTACGACTACGTTAAGAAATCAATCGAGCGTACCAGTCGTTGGGCTGAGCGTGGTTTGAAGGCTCACCGTCGTCCGCATGACCAAGGGTTATTTGGGATTGTGCAGGGGGCAGGATTTGAAGATCTTCGCCGCCAATCGGCTCATGACCTTGTCAGCATGGATTTCCCAGGCTACTCTATCGGTGGCTTGGCAGTGGGAGAGACTCATGAAGAGATGAACGCAGTTTTAGACTTCACTACTCAACTCCTTCCTGAAAATAAACCTCGCTACCTGATGGGAGTGGGGGCACCAGATAGCTTAATTGATGGGGTTATTCGTGGGGTGGATATGTTTGACTGTGTCTTGCCGACTCGTATCGCCCGTAACGGAACTTGTATGACCAGTCAGGGACGTTTGGTTGTGAAAAATGCTCAGTTTGCTGAGGACTTTACGCCACTGGATCCTGAGTGTGATTGCTACACATGTAAGAACTATACACGCGCTTACCTTCGTCACCTGCTCAAGGCCGATGAAACTTTCGGTATCCGCTTGACTAGCTACCACAATCTTTACTTCTTGCTTAACCTGATGAGGCAAGTGCGACAAGCCATCATGGATGACAATCTCTTGGAATTCCGTGAGTATTTTGTTGAAAAATATGGCTATAATAAGTCAGGCCGTAATTTCTAAAGTGGAATGGATATAAGCTAAAAATCCTAAGTTTTCTCTTAGGATTTTTCTTCTTTTTTTGATAGAATAAAGTGTATAACGAAAGGAAGAATAAACTCGTATGCGCATTAAATGGTTTTCCTTGATTAGGATTACAGGTTTACTTTTGGTACTCTTGTATCATTTCTTTCAGACCATCTTTCCTGGAGGATTTTTCGGGGTAGATGTCTTTTTCACATTTTCAGGATTTCTGATTACAGCTCTACTCATCGAAGAATTTTCTAAAAATCATGAGATTGATTTGGTTGGATTTTTTAGGAGACGCTTTTATCGGATTGTGCCACCTGTGGTTTTGATGGTCTTGGTAACCATGCCTTTTACTTTCTTGGTTCGCCAAGATTATGTAGCTGGAATTGGTGGCCAGATTGCGGGTGTCTTAGGCTTTATGACTAACTTCTATGAACTTCTAACAGGAGGGAGTTATGAATCTCAGTTCATTCCTCATTTATTTGTTCATAATTGGAGCTTGGCTGTTGAGGTTCACTACTATATCCTCTGGGGCTTGGCAGTTTGGTTCTTATCCAAACAGGCTAAATCAAATGGTCAGTTGAGGGGAATGGTCTTTCTCTTGTCTGCTGCTGCCTTCTTGATCAGCTTCTTCTCCATGTTTATTGGTAGTTTTCTAGTGACCTCTTATTCCTCTGTTTACTTCTCCAGTTTAACTCATGTCTATCCATTCTTTTTGGGAAGTATCCTAGCAACTATTGTAGGCGTTCGTCAGACGACTTCCCTCGTCAAGCAGTTGGATAAAATCTGGGATTTACGCAAGACCCTTTTAGTTTTGGGAGGAGGTTTTGGCTTCTTACTCATTTTGACCTTCTTTGTCAAATTCACTTATCTTTTTACCTATCTTATGGGCTTCTTGCTTGCCAGTCTTGCAGCTCTTGCTATGATATTGGCAGCGCGTGTTTTACATGAAAAGACTCCTAACGTACAGGAGCCAAAGATGATCAGCTTCTTAGCGGATACTAGCTATGCAGTTTATCTCTTCCATTGGCCTTTCTATATCATTTTCTCACAGTTGACATCAAATCTTCTTGCTGTGTTACTGACTTTGATTTGTTCTTATGGATTTGCCAGTCTTTCATTTTATGTATTGGAGCCGTGGATTGCAGGCAAGAACACACCTGTTTTACAAACTCTTCGTCCCCTGCCTTATATTCACGCAATTCTTACGACAAGTACAGGAATCTTGGCCTTCATTGTTCTCTTAGTGACTTTGTTGGCACCACAAGTGGGAGCTTTTGAGACAGATTTGACTGTCAATGGTTTGAAGCAAGCTGCAACAAATATTGGCCAGACCAAGGTGATGGCAGAACGAGCAGAAGCTGATAGTTTAGGAATTGCTGATGGCACTATGTTAATTGGTGACTCAGTGGCTCTAAGGGCTAATACAGCCCTGCAGACAGCCCTTCCAGGGGCACAGATTAATGCACAAGTCAGCAGAACAACCAAGACTGCCAATGAAATCATGCTAAACAATAGTCAGAATAAATTTTTACCTAAGATGGTGGTCATTGCGACTGGGGTAAATAATCCTGAAAATTACAAGGAAGATTGGGATAGTATCGTAAAAAATCTTCCTAAGGGGCACCATATGATTTTGGTGACACCTTATGAAGGAGATAAAACAAAAGAGACCTATGCAATCGTTGAGAAGGCTGCTGCCTACATGAGAGAATTGGCAGAGAAGACTCCTTATATTACAGTTGCTGATTGGAATCAAGTTGCTAAGGGACATCCAGAAATCTGGGCAGGTACAGACCAAGTCCATTTCGGAAGTGACACTAGTAAAATTGAAGCAGGAGCAAAATTGTATGCAGATACCATTGCTACAGCCTTGCAAACAGCTCAAGACAAACCAGTCAAATCAAAATAACGTGTATTTAAAAGAGAAGAGTTGGAGAAATCCAGCTCTTTTAAAATATCTCTAGAAAATAGGTCTATACCATTTACAAATGAATCAGAAAAGTTTATAATGTAATTGACATAATAAATATCAAAAGTAATCTTTTAAGGAGGTCATTATTATGCCTAATTACGTTAAAGCGGATCAGTTTTTCTATCCATTTGGCATTCGTCGCGGTGGGTATTTAGAACTTGTGGACGGTAAATTTGGGAAACATGTGGATCAAATTCCTGAAGGAGCAGAGGTTCTTGACTATACTGGTTATAGCATTGCACCAGGTCTTGTGGATACTCATATTCATGGATATGCAGGTGTAGATGTGATGGACAACAACATTGAAGGGACATTGCATACTATGAGCGAAGGACTTCTTAGTACCGGTGTTACCAGTTTCTTGCCCACAACTTTAACAGCCACTTATGAGCAATTGCTTGCAGTCACTGAAAATCTTGGGAACCATTATAAAGAAGCAACAGGTGCTAAGATTCGTGGGATTTATTATGAAGGTCCATATTTCACAGAAACTTTTAAGGGGGCACAAAATCCAACTTATATGAGAGATCCTGGTGTTGAGGAGTTTCATTCTTGGCAGGATGCTGCAAAAGGGATGCTAAATAAAATTGCTATTGCACCAGAACGTGATGAGTGGAAGATTTTGTACGTACTATTACAGGTGAAGGTGTGACAGTTGCACTTGGACACTCAGATGCGACATTTGAACAAGCTAAGAAGGCAGTTGATGCTGGAGCTAGTGTATGGGTACATGCCTATAATGGAATGCGTGGTTTAACACACCGCGAACTAGGTATGGTAGGAGCCATGTATGAGCTCCCACATACTTACGCAGAATTGATTTGTGATGGTTATCACGTAGATCCAAAAGCTTGTGAGATTTTACTTAAGCAAAAGGGGACAGAAAACATCGCTCTTATTACGGACTGTATGACAGCTGGTGGACTTGAAGACGGTGACTATATGTTGGGAGAATTCCCTGTTGTAGTAGCAAATGGAACTGCACGTCTCAAATCTACTGGTAATTTGGCAGGTTCTATCCTCAAACTTAAAGATGGTATGAGAAATGTAGTCGAGTGGGGTATTGCAAATCCACATGAAGCAGTCATGATGGCCAGCCTCAACCCAGCTAAATCTGTTAATATTGACGATGTCTGTGGACAAATTCGTGAAGGTTATGATGCAGATTTTATTGTTTTAGACAAAGATTTAGAATTGGTAGCTACGTATCTAGATGGTGTGAAACGATATCAAGCATAAGATAGAAAGCAGGAGTTAGAGACTAGCTTCTGCTTTTTTATTATGTGACTATTAGTCCGTAAGGCAGCAGACCAAATTCAGTCATCCATCAGATGGCTGGATTTTTTATCTGGAAATTAAGAAATGAGCATATTTCTTTTCTTGTTTAGTGGAATTAGTTATAATATACGGTACAAAGGAATGAATGAATATGTATCGTGTTATAGAAATGTATGGAGATTTTGAACCCTGGTGGTTCTTAGAAGGTTGGGAAGAAGATATTGTAGCTAGTAAGAAATTTGACCAGTATTATGATGCTCTCAAATACTACAAAACTTGCTGGTTTAGATTGGAACAAGAATCTCCTCTTTATAAAAGTAGAAGTGATTTGATGACCATTTTTTGGGATCCAGAAGACCAACGCTGGTGTGATGAATGTGATGAGTATTTACAACAATACCATTCTTTGGCTCTTTTGCAGGATGAGCAGGTTATCCCGGATGAAAAACTACGCCCAGGCTATGAAAAACAAACCGGTCAGGAAAGGCACCGTTCTTGCCGTATGAAATTAAGATAGAGAAAAAGTAACTTTTTTGAAGTTACTTTTTATTTTTTCCAAATCTTTGCGAATAGTATAGGTGAGGAGGTAAGTATGGTTCAAGAAATTGCACAAGAAATTATTCGTTCAGCCCGGAAAAAAGGAGCGCAGGATATTTATTTTATCCCTAAGTTAGACACCTATGAGCTTCATATGAGAGTGGGAGACGAGCGCTGTAAAATTGGTAGTTATGATTTTGAAAAGTTTGCGGCTGTCATCAGTCACTTTAAGTTTGTGGCGGGTATGAATGTTGGAGAAAAGCGACGTAGCCAACTGGGTTCCTGTGATTATGACTATGACCAGAAGATGGCGTCTCTACGTCTATCTACTGTAGGTGATTATCGAGGGCATGAGAGTTTAGTCATTCGCTTGTTGCACGATGAGGAGCAGGAGTTGCATTTTTGGTTTCAGGATATTGAAGAACTGGGCAAACAGTATAGGCAACGGGGACTCTATCTCTTTGCTGGCCCAGTCGGCAGTGGCAAGACGACCTTGATGCATGAATTAGCCAAGTCCCTATTTAAAGGACAGCAAGTTATGTCCATTGAAGATCCAGTTGAGATCAAGCAGGACGATATGCTCCAATTACAGTTGAATGAAGCGATTGGGCTTACCTATGAAAATCTGATTAAACTTTCCTTGCGTCATCGGCCTGATCTCTTGATTATCGGAGAAATTCGGGACAGCGAGACGGCGCGTGCAGTGGTCAGAGCTAGTTTGACGGGGGCGACAGTCTTTTCAACCATTCATGCCAAGAGTATTCGAGGTGTTTATGAGCGCCTGCTGGAGTTGGGTGTGAGTGAGGAGGAATTGGCAGTCGTTCTGCAAGGCGTCTGCTATCAAAGATTAATCGGGGGAGGAGGAATCGTTGACTTTGCAAACAAAGACTATCAAGAACACCAGCCAACTAGCTGGAATGAACAGATTGACCAGCTTCTTAAAGATGGACATATCACAAGTCTTCAGGCTGAAACGGAAAAAATTAGCTACAGCTAAGCAAAAAAATATCATCACCTTGTTTAACAATCTCTTTTCCAGCGGTTTTCATCTGGTGGAGACTATCTCCTTTTTAGATAGGAGTGCCTTGTTGGACAAGCAGTGCGTGACCCAGATGCGCACGGGCTTGTCTCAGGGGAAATCATTTTCAGAAATGATGGAAAGTTTGGGCTTTTCAAGCGCCGTTGTCACTCAGTTATCCCTAGCTGAAGTCCATGGGAATCTCCACCTGAGTTTAGGAAAGATAGAAGAGTATCTAGACAATCTGGCCAAGGTCAAGAAAAAACTAATTGAAGTAGCGACCTATCCCTTGATTTTGCTGGGTTTTCTTCTCTTAATTATGCTGGGACTACGGAACTATCTACTACCACAACTGGATAGTAGCAATATCGCTACCCAAATTATCGGCAATCTGCCACAAATTTTTCTAGGAATGGTAGGGGTTGTTTCCCTACTTGCCCTTTTAGCATTAACTTTTTATAAAAGAAGTTCCAAAATGCGTGTCTTTTCTATCTTAGCACGCATTCCTTTTCTTGGAATCTTTGTGCAGACTTATCTGACAGCTTATTATGCGCGTGAATGGGGGAATATGATTTCGCAGGGAATGGAATTGACGCAGATTTTTCAAATCATGCAAGAACAAGGTTCCCAGCTCTTTAAAGAAATCGGTCGAGATTTGGCTCAATCCCTACAAAATGGCCGCGAATTTTCTCAGACGATAGGGACCTATCCTTTCTTTAAGAAGGAGTTGAGTCTCATTATCGAGTATGGGGAAGTCAAGTCCAAGCTGGGGAGTGAGTTGGAAATCTATGCTGAAAAAACTTGGGAAGCCTTTTTTACCCGAGTCAACCGCACTATGAATTTGGTGCAGCCACTGGTTTTTATCTTTGTGGCACTGATTATCGTTTTACTTTATGCGGCAATGCTCATGCCCATGTATCAAAATATGGAGGTAAATTTTTAAAATGAAAAAAATGATGACATTCTTGAAAAAAGCTAAGCTTAAAGCTTTTACATTGGTGGAGATGTTGGTGGTCTTGCTGATTATCAGCGTGCTTCTCTTACTCTTTGTACCTAATTTGACCAAACAAAAAGAAGCAGTCAATGACAAAGGAAAAGCTGCTGTTGTTAAGGTGGTAGAAAGTCAGGCAGAGCTTTATAGTTTGGATAAAAATGAAGATGCTAGTCTAAGCAAGTTACAAGCAGATGGGCGAATCACAGAAGAACAGGCTAAAGCCTATAAAGAATACTATACAAAAAATGGAGGAAAAAATCGTACAGTCAATGATTAAGGCCTTTACCATGCTGGAAAGTCTCTTGGTTTTGGGTCTTGTGAGTATGATTGCCTTGGGCTTGTCTGGCTCTGTTCAGTCTACTTTTGCGGCGGTAGAGGAGCAGATTTTCTTTATGGAGTTTGAAGAACTCTATCGGGAAACCCAAAAACGCAGTGTAGCCAGTCAGCAAAAGACTAGTCTAAACTTAGATGGGCAGACGATCAGTAACGGCAGTCAAAAGTTGACAGTTCCTAAAGGCATTCAAGCACCATCAGGCCAAAGTATTACATTTGACCGAGCTGGGGGCAATTCGTCCCTAGCTAAGGTTGAATTTCAGACCAGTAAAGGAGCAATTCGTTATCAATTATATCTAGGAAATGGAAAAATTAAACGCATTAAGGAAACAAAAAATTAGGGCAGTGATTTTACTGGAAGCAGTAGTCGCTCTAGCTATCTTTGCCAGTATTGCTACCCTTCTTTTGGGACAAATTCAGAAAAATAGGCAAGAAGAAGCAAAAATCTTGCAAAAGGAAGAAGTCTTTAGGGTAGCTAAGATGGCCCTGCAGACAGGTCAAAATCAGGTAAACATAAACGGAGTGGAGATTCAGGTGTTTTCTAGTGAAAAGGGATTGGAGGTTTATCATGGTTCAGAACAGTTGTTGGCTATCAAAGAGCCATAAGGTCAAGGCTTTCACTTTGTTGGAATCCCTGATTGCTCTCATTGTCATCAGTGGAAGCTTACTCCTCTTTCAAGCCATGAGTCAGCTACTCATTTCAGAAGTTCGCTACCAGCAACAAAGCGAGCAAAAAGAGTGGCTCTTGTTTGTAGATCAGCTAGAGGCAGAATTAGACCGTTCGCAGTTCGAAAAAGTGGAGGGAAATCGCCTCTATATGAAGCAGGATGGTAAGGAAATTGCGATAGGTAAGTCAAAATCAGATGATTTTCGGAAAACCGATTCCAGTGGACGGGGTTATCAACCTATGGTTTATGGACTCAAATCAGCTCAAATTACAGAGGACAATCAAGTGGTTCGTTTTCGTTTCCAGTTTCAAAAAGGCTTAGAAAGGGAGTTCATCTATCGTGTGGAAAAAGAAAAAAGTTAAGGCGGGAGTTCTCCTCTATGCAGTCACCATGGCAGCCATCTTTAGTCTTTTGTTGCAATTTTACTTGAACCGACAAGTCGCCCACTATCAAGACTATGCTTTGAATAAAGAAAAGTTAATCGCTTTTGCCATGGCCAAGCGAACCAAGGATAAAGCTGAACAAGAAAGTGGAGAACAGGCCTTTAATCTGGGTCAGGTGAGTTATCAAAATAAGAAAACAAACTTGGTGACAAGGGTTCACACGCCTAAGAGCCAATATGAGTTCCTATTTCCTTCAGTCAAAATCAAAGAAGAGAAAACAGATGAAAAGAAAGAGGCAGCGACTGATTCAAGTGATCAAGCAGAGAGGAAAAAATCGGAAAAGAAGCCTGAAAAGAAAGAGAATTCCTAGCTAATCAAGCTACTTTGTGCTAAACTAAAAGCATGAAACATGATTTTAACCACAAAGCAGAAACTTTCGATTCCCCTAAAAATATCTTTCTTGCAAACTTGGTTTGTCAAGCGGTCGAGAAACAGCTTAATCTTCTATCAGACAAAGAAATTCTGGATTTTGGTGGTGGGACGGGTCTATTAGCTTTGCCCCTAGCCAAGCAGGCTAAGTCAGTCACTCTTGTAGACATTTCTGAGAAAATGCTGGAGCAGGCTCGTTTGAAAGCAGAGCAGCAAGACATCAAGAATATCCAGTTTTTGGAGCAAGATTTACTGAAAAATCCCTTGAAGCAAGAGTTTGATTGCATTGTTGTTAGTCGGGTTCTTCATCATATGCCTGATTTGGATGCAGCTCTCTCACTGTTTCATCAGCATTTGAAGGAAGATGGGCGACTCCTTATTGCCGATTTTACCAAGACAGAAGCTAACCATCATG
>BNJS01003016.1_pt1 | contig 33279 bp, 45 predicted proteins | sample 8540461 | NCBI WGS metagenome assembly BNJS01 (sample SAMD00202454, study PRJDB9452) | human saliva metagenome | isolation source: human saliva | place: Japan
TGGCTGAGGACTTTTTGTTGGCATAGGTGCTAAGTCAATGAAAAAAGCCACTACCTAGCTAGGTAGTGACTTCAATGAGTCATACTTATTGTGGCATGGTCTGTTCAGTTTGTGGCATTGGATTAGCAGCAGGCGCCCCTTCAGATGCGGCATCTGCTGGCGCTGCTTCTGGTGCGCTACTTTCCTCGCTTGAAGAAGCAGAGCTGGAAGCGGCTTGCATGCCTGGCAATTCTGCATCTGGATGTTTCTCTAGGTATTCCTTAACTAAGTCCCAAGCAGGAATTAAGCCACCCTCAGAGATTTCCGTAATTTTCTTAGCCACGTCTTCTTCTTGGAAGAGTTGCACGATACGTTGGTAGAGCTTGTTATCCTTGTCTTCCTTACGCACTGCGAAAATGTTGGTCCGCTTGAGGTTCAAGGTGTCGGCCTTGTCACCGTAGATGTAGATAGCATCGGTTGGCTTAAATTCTGTTGCCTTGAGGAAGGAATCTTGGATAATGCCTGCATCCACATCTGGCATAGAAGTTGGAATTTGCGCTGCGTCTAATTCTACTAATTCAATGCCTTTAGGATTGTCAGCAATGTCATCCTTGGTAGGACTTTCCATATCTGGATCCTTCAGGGTGAAGAGTTTAGCGTCAGTCGCTAAAACTTTGATAGCGTAAGCTGAACCCACTGGGTCAGATGAGATGGCAATCTTGGCTTTTTCTGGCAGTTCGTCCAAGGACTTGTACTTGCTAGAGTAGAGACGTAATGGCACCGCGAAAGTGTAGCCAATGTTTTGGAGTTCGGCATTGTGAGCCTTGTTCCAGTCATCCAAGAATACTTGGTGTTGGAAGGCGTTCATATCAATATCGCCATCCAATAAAGCTGTGTTAGGCGTGTTGTAGTCGTTCAATTCAGTGACCTCTAAGGTAATCCCTTCCTTGGCAGCTTTCTCCGCTACATAGGTCATGATATCCTTCATGGTTGAACCGACAACCCCTATTTTGACGGTCTTGCCTTCGAATTCATTTTGGGCATGCACAGGTGTCGCAGATAAGCTTGTGAAAGCTAAACCTAAGGCCGCGATCCCGGCGCCGATTTTGCGTAATAAGTTAGACATTATAATGCTCCCTTCTATCTTGAAATGTCAACATGAATAGTATACCACGATTGTTAAAAAAAGAAAGAGGGAGCGCACTTGCTTCCCTCTTCCAATTCAATTTTTTTTGCAGTTTAGGATTGACGTCCGTAAACAAAATAAAGATAGATAAAACCAATCAAGCCAATTGGCACTGCCAAGAGCCAGATAATGAAAAAGCGGACAACCTTCCAGGCCAGCATTAAGAGGCCACTGATGAAGAAGACATTGTCGCCTACAATGAAGTCAACTAGACTCTCATAGACAAACATGGCAAAGGGATAAAGCAAGGCACAAGGCAGGAAGATCAGCAGTTTAGCATCGAATCTCCCGACTTGGCTGACGGATGTAAAGACGAAGAAGGCGTAAAAAGCAAAACCAAATAAATAATGGCGGATTAACCAGTCACGGTTGAGGGATTGAAACATATTCTTCAGTCTATCCATAGGGGATCACCTCTCTATTTTAATGATGTTTCCTATTATAGTCCACTTACCGGCACCTGTCCAAAATGCACAGGTGCTCACAAAATAAGTCGTAAAAAAACGGGCGCCTGCTAACAGTCCGCCCGTCTGCTTAACTCTGTCCTGGCTTAATCGACTTTGACAATCGGCACCCAGAGTTCCATACGATAGTCTTGCGCCCCCATATTGCCTTCACTATAAACCTCGAAGTCAGGTGCGCCCGAATGTTGGAAGCCTTGCTCAGGGAAGAAGACTTCCATGAGGTAGCGCCAACCCGCGTGGATACAGTCTGGCACTGGCCCATTCAACTCAACCACCGCATATTCAGCGGCTGCTACCTCCAAGATATCGAGCCCCATAGCCTCAGCCTTAGCCCGGTCGGTCACCTCATAGCCAGCCATATAGTTGAGACGCTCTGGCGTGTCAATGTCGTGGCAGACCCCCAGACTTTGGCCACTACCTAGGCTGGCTAAGTCCTCATGGGAGAATTTGCTGTAGAGGTCTTGCCAGATCTGAGGGCACTGGCTGCTCGGGATATGATTGGCATTGAGCCCCGCCACGGTCAAGGCAGGCTTCTGTTGGATATTGATTTTCATACTATCTCCTCCTTGCAGGGTTAGTCGCAACTGTAATCGCCCGACTAGGCGCAAAGGCGCCCCCTGTCTAATTTGTGTCGGAGTTGCCCCATGAAATTTCTTGAAAGCTGCCCCGAAGGCGTCGGCTGATTCATAACCATATTGGATGGCGATGTCGATGATTCGAGCCTCAGACTGGCGCAGGGCCAGCGCGGCCTCTGTCAAGCGACGTTCCCGCAAATACTCTGACAGTGACGTCCCCGTCAGCATGGAGAAGAGCCGGCTAAACATAGCGTAAGGATAGCCCGACAGTCGCGCCACCCGTAACTCATCTAGCTCCCCGTCCAGGGTCGACTCTAGGTAGTCCAACGTCCGGTTAAAAGCTTCCATCATATTCATATGTATGACCTCCTGACAAGTTGAGTATAGCTGAAAAGAAGGGTGGGAGTCCTAGAATTAGGGGGCGAGAAATCAAGGGTTCTCTGTATCTTCAAACTTAAAAGATACTATTTTTTCATAGATAGTTAAATCTGGTAGAATTACAACGATTTTTCGTCTTTGCGTTTTTTTGCTCGATTTGTCCACATCTGTTACAAACACTTTAGTCCCATCCGGGAGAGCATCTATATTCTTAATAAAATGGGTTGGATTAACCTGATTGATATATAAAATTGAGATTTCGTCAGTCTCTCTAAACACGGGTTTTTCGTGTTCAACCACATCTTTATAGATGACATCGTATAGTTTCCTTCTTGATACGCTGAGCAAATCACGAAAAATCGCAGTCTGCTTTATGTATAGAACTATCCCCAAAAAGATAGCAAACATCATACCTTTATCTAGAAATGAGCTTATCTTAACGAGGCACTCACTATATATACTAAAAATTAGAAGAATAACTATAAGATCCTAGTATAAACGATATAATTGGCACTACCGGCACATTAACAAAAAAACATATAAAACAAATACTGCAACCGCAGCCTCTATTTTAAGAGTGTAAATATTCTTTTCAGTTATCTTTTTCTGCCCTATTTGTTCTATTTTTTGTATAAATGGTTCAACTTCCACTTTGGGCATTGTCATCCAAAAAGTCTTTTGAGATTAACAATGATACTATTGCAAATAATAATATGATTCCTTGCCACGATTCAGAATTAGCAAGTGAAACAGCAATTATCGCTAGTATTGAAAACACGCCGAACGGACTTATTACAAATACTATTACATAATATATAAATGTTAATACAGCATATGAAAGTAATATAATCCCTAAAATAGCATATATCCAATGTTTTTGTCCAATCACCAAATAGGCAAAAAGTATCCCCCCATAATACAAAGGAAAGTAGCACATCAATTTCATTACTTTTATCCCGATGTCTAGTGAGCTATCCAAAGAAAACTGAAGCGTTCTACTCCAACCCAGTTTGTTAGATGCCTTCCATTGTTTCTTATCCCAATCACCCCAAAGAAGGGAGCTAGTTAACTTAATACCAAGCAAGAAACTCAGCATTATTATCGCGGCTACTACGTAATTCATTACATTTCCATTTAATTGTAACTCTCCCCTAGTAGTTTGATTTATCGCACCAATCACTCTGCTGCTTATATTATATTGAAATAAAAATATTAAAGATTGCATTATAGAATAAATTGTAACCACTATCATGAATGAACTACCTAATTTAAACATCCACTCATTAAAACACATAGGGATTCGTGCCCATAGGCTATTATCAACTTCTAGTAATGCCATATTTAAAAATGTCAGATGCTTTTTCTTATAGTTGTACAGATAGTAAATTTCAAGAGACTTATCTTCATCCTTATAAACATTATACCAAGGTTCTCTATTAAATCGCTCAATTTCCCATCGTCTGATTAAGTCCCGAATACTCTTCTTACTAAGTGAAGCTCTAGCATTACCATATTTTAAAGCGGCAATTTTTATATTCTCCTCACATATAGAGATATCATCTTTAGATATCGGACATATAGCGCTATTCAAGAGAGTTTTTACGTTATCTTCGTACCGCCCAGTTTTATTAACGATAATATCCATAAGCTATTCCTACCTCTATACCAAAATTCTTCTTCAATTTTTCCGCTATCCTCCCCAACATCCCCACTGTCGGATTGGCTTGGCCGCTCTCTAACCTTGATAGGTTGGCTTGGCGCAGGCCTAGTTTTTCTGCCATTTGAGCTTGGCTTAAGCCTCGCTCTAGGCGCAACTCCACTAACTTCAGGGCAACTTCCTGGCGGGCAACTTCCTCCGCCAAATCCAAAGTAAAATCAGGATATTGGGATGCTAAGCGATTCTTTAAGGACTCGAGTGACATGCTCTTCACCCTCCTTTCTTGTTTTGGTCTCTCCCAAAGGAATAACCAGTGCCTTGGCCTGACCTTTGCCTCGGCCCCATTTTTCAATCACAGCAGGTGTCAGCCCTTCCCGCTCAATGATTTCTAAGGCCGCCACTGCCTTGACTGCTTGCTGGTAGGGCAGGCCTTCCACCAGGGCCAGAATGTCTTCTGGAATCTTGTAATGTGCGTCCATGACACGCACCTCCTTTTTCCCATTATATCATATATGATATAATGGGAAAATCGCTTTCAATAGCTAACTCCCCTATATATCAAGATTTCCTTCATTTTGTTATCATCTCACCACGTAATTTTGCCTGCCTTGCACCCTATCTACTAGTAGAACTAGTAGATAGGGTACACAAGTTTCTGACCCCCTTCTCAAAAACGGTCAACGGGTCTATAATGAAGTTAACTTCTTAATGAAAGGAGCCAAGAAAGCAATGAATCCTAAGTTTTATGCCCTGCCCCAAGCCAAGCAGGAGGCCATTATCCAAGCCGGCTTCCGCGTCTTCGGCCAGCACACCTATAAGAAGGCGCCCATGAGCGCCATTGCTGACGCGGCGGGAATTTCCAAACCCTTGCTTTTTCATTATTTCCATAATAAAAAGGAACTCTACTTCTTCCTCTTCGACCTCTTAGTCCAGCAGACCGATGATTACCTAAAAGAAGGAGGCTGCTATGAGACCCTGGACTTCTTCGAGCTCTTCAAGAGCGTGACCCAGACCAAGGTGCAACTAGCCCGGCTCAATCCCGATTGGCTGGCCTTTAGTCTTAAGACCTACTACGAGCAGGATCCCGAGATTATGCCAGAATTGGCCCAACGCATGAAACAAGTCAAGGCGAAACAGGTCCAGCTCATGGACAAGCTAGATATGAGCTGCTTTCGGCCCGATATCGACTTTCAGCTCATGTATAAGGATATGACCTGGGCCGCCCAGGGTTATCTCTGGGAGCATGTCCAGCGAGGGTCCGTTGATCCCGAAACCATCGAGGCGGAATTCAACCAACTGATTGACTTCTGGAAGTCTCTCTATCTTAGAAAGGAGTGATCCCATGTACGCTATTCAAAACGCATCAACTGACAAAATCCTACGGTAAAACACCGGGGTATCGAGAATCTTAACTTGTCCGTTCAGCAGGGCGAACTATTTGGCTTTATCGGGCCTAACGGAGCCGGCAAATCCACCACCATCCGCACCCTACTGGGGCTGATTAAGCCTACCAGCGGGAGCGCCCAGGTCCTAGGCTTGGAAGTCGGCCGCCAACAAGGCCAAATCCTACGCCGAGTAGGCTACCTGCCATCCGAAACCCAATTCTATGCCGGTATGACTGCCCGCGACCTACTCAAACTATCTGCTGATCTGAGAGGCCTGGACTGCCAGGCCGAATGCCGCCGCCTCAGCGACCGGCTGCAGCTTGACCTAGGGATGGCGGCAGACCAGCTATCTCTGGGTAACCGCAAGAAGGTGGGCATTGTGGCAGCCCTCCAGCACCAACCTGACCTCTTGATTCTGGACGAGCCTACCAGTGGCTTGGACCCCCTCATCCAAGAAGAATTCTTCGCCCTCCTAGAGGAACGCCGCCAAGCCGGCGGGACCGTCTTCCTATCCAGCCATGTCCTGTCCGAAGTCCAAAACCACTGCGACCGTGCGGCCATTATCCGCCAAGGGCAAATCGTAGCCACCGAAGATGTCGCCAGCCTTATGCAACACCAAGCCAAACGCGTCAGCCTGTACGGCCAAGTACCCTGGCCTGGCAGACCTAGCAGGCGTCTCCAACTGGCAAGCCAAGGGCAAAGACCAAGCCAGCTTCCTCTATCAAGGAGACCTCAACGCCTTACTAGCCTGTCTGGCAGGCGGCCAAGTCCGCGATTTCAGTCTGGCCGAGCCAAGTCTGGAAGAAATCTTCCGCCACTACTACCAAGAAGGAGGCGATTTGTCATGATTCTATTCCGCCACGAATTACGTCAAGGTTGGCGTAGCCTAATCCTGTGGACAGCGGCCATCGCGGGCTTTATGGCTCTGATTTCCCTGCTCTTCCCTCAAGTTAAGGACCAGATGGCTAGCATCAACGGCCTAATCAGCACCATGGGCGCCTTCTCCGACGCCTTCGGCCTGGGCAAGCTCAACATGGGCAGCTTCATCGGCTTCTATACCGTTGAATGTCAGAGCGTCCTAGGCCTGGGTGGCGCCCTCTATGCCGCCATTCTGGCCAGCAATTCCCTAGCCAAAGAAGAGCAAGCCGGCACCGCCGAATTCCTGCTGACCCATCCCCTTAGTCGGGCTTCTGTTGTCACCAGCAAGGCCTTAGCCCTGGTAAGCCAGCTTCTGATTCTCAACGCGGTGACCCTGGCAGTTGTTCTCTTAAGCCTGACCCTGATGGGTGAGTCCGCGCCTATGGGCCAACTCGTACTCTTGCACTTGGCCTATCTAATCTTACACCTCGAGTTCATCGCCCTCTGCCTGAGCCTGTCGGCCTTGTCCGGCAAACGTCGCGGCACTGGCCTAGGCGCCGGCATCGGATTGGTGCTAGGCTTCTACCTAGCCAACCTGGTCGCCAATATCGCCCCCGGCCTAGGTGGCCTCAAATGGCTCACGCCCTTCGCTTACGTGGACGGCGCCGAAATCATCCCTCAGGGCAGCCTAAACCTAGGCTATGTCGGAGTAGGGTTGGTCTTGTCAGCCTGCTCGCTGGGCGTGGCTTATTGGTGGTTTGGGCGGAAGGATGTTGAGTAAAAATAGAAGACACGATACCTATTTCGTGTCTTCTATTTTTACTTTTCGAAAAATTATCTGTTTTTATATGAAAAATATAATATTGATGCTATTTTCTTATGTTGTCGATATCGTTAACAAAAATGGCTATAGATTCCACTTTCCAGCCGATTTCACGCCTAAATCTTTTCTCATCTCATTCATTACTTCTTCTATCAAAACCAAATTTTCCTTTGGATTCATATCACTGATTTCTCCTATTGTGGATTTTTTGAAAATATTCCATTTTTCACTACTTCTGGTGATGCCCATAATGTTAGCTTGGCATTAATGTGACTTATATCATTGATTATTGCTTTTTTTCGGTATATTCATTCCCACTTTTACTACTGTTTGCTAATTTATATACAAGATCTATGAAATCAGAATATGGCCCTTCCCTTTTTGCCGATAGATATTCTCTTCGACGATTTTTATTTGCCACATGTCCTACATATATGGGAATTAATGATTGTCAGTAATCCGGTAATAATAGCTACCAATACAATGCATCTATTCTTGATGTAATACTACTGAAAACATCTATCATTGACTTTTAAAATTATCGGTGTAATATTCCATATAAGAGTTCCTATTACAATAATATCGAATACTATTACTCCTATTCCAATAATACTAAGCCAAATTATTTCTGGGTGTTTTTCCTATAACAAAAACACAATTAACGTAAATATTATAGCTACTCCTAATAACATATACTTCTCACCTCACTCATGATTTTTACACACCAACTTGCAATGAAGCGCTATTTAAAGTTACTATATTTCTATATTATCCTAATGTGAACCAACTCGTTTGTTTACACAAACTATTAACTCCTATGACTCTATCTCTAATTCGAATCAAACATATGTACATATGAGCCCTTGTCAAGCTCCTCTTAAAAAAATATACTTTCATCAATATTCAAATGCAGAACTTTTGTGGTAAGTTTCAATACATAAAGAGGTTTTACACAAATTCTACTATTTTTTACACGATGATGAAATAGAACCGCAGATTATTATATCTGCGGTTCTAGTTTACATATGCGAGGAATAATCACTCAAATAAGCATAAAACTCTTCGGCTTCTTTTTCCATATTGTTGGCCAAAAGGTGCTCAAAAATATCTACTATTCCAGTATACTTCACGTTGTATCTCTCAGCATACCCTTTTAATGATTTCATAAATTGATTATGCTCTTCGCCATCCTTCCCCTTAGGAGATGTTTGAATTTATTTATGACGTCTTTATATTCTTGTTTCATTTCCATTTTTACACGCTCCATAATATAAAAGATAATAAGCTATCCCTAATATTTTTTATAAAAAGCACCACGCAATAAATTCGGTGGTGCTTTGTAACATAGATACAATAATGTATATTAACGTTTTGAGAATTGAGAAGCTTTACGAGCTTTCTTAAGACCTGGCTTCTTATGTGCCAATTTATCATGCGTTGTCATGCGGTTTTACCCGCATCATATCGAATTTAAGGCTTCCAAAGAATTACCATTTACCACCTATTATTGGTAGTCAGGTAAGGTAAATGGTAAGGTAAGCAAGCACTTGGTCGTAAGACATACCGTATTACGGTCTATATAATCTCAACTGCAATATACTAAGCCATCCGCTAGGCTAGGGAAGAACATCCCTCCCCAGTATTCAATCTTTTCCTCCAATCACGAACCAATATATGCTATAATCACTTTGATTCCAATAATTCTAGGGGTGAATGACTTGCAAGCTTATAAATACGATCATGACTCAAATAGTCTATACGGTGAATATGTGGGATTTTACTCCTCCTCGACTCTGCGCCCATTGTCAGCAAACTGGTATTCAGAAAGAAATCTGCGCCTTCTTTTCTGCGATACAACAACCAATTGATATTGATACCGTGCAAGATGAACTGTCTGTTGTAACAGCTTGCCCATACTGCTCAGGAATCACAGTAAGTCACTTTACTAGAGTAGCTAGCAACCCATACAAGCTTGAGCAACTCTCTTTCCAACTTAAATATACAACACCAAAAATACACTCTGCCAATAACTTTTCAGAATATAAGATTAGCCCTGAAATCAAAGAAGCATTCCCCGAGTTTATTTCCATCCTCCAACAAGCTATATCTGCAGAAGACTATGACCTAGATAAGTTAGCTGGGATGGGGTATCGAAAGGCCCTAGAATTTCTCGTTACGGATTATCTTATTTCACTGAACATCAAAGATGCTTCTAAGGACTGGTTGCAAGATCCGAAAACTACTTTGTCCCAAAAAATAAAGCATCTTCCAAACGAACGACTAGTTACCCTGGCAAAAGCTACCTCTTATATCGGCAACGATGAAACGCATTATACTCGCCAACATCCTGAGCATGATATAGATTCCATCAAAATGTTCTTAAAGGCTATTCTAAGCGATATAGATAATGAACGAGTATATAAAGAGGCTCAGCGTATTATCGACAAACCAAAGAATAAATGAGACCAGGTGTCACACTCGTGACACCTTTTTATTTACCGTAAAGTCATTCCCCTAAGCGCAGCCGGTCCCCGGCGCGTTCCCGGCTTCATTGCTAGTGCAATTCCGCTCGACCACCAATGCCCGGCTGCGCTTAGGGGAATGGTGTCAGTCCAGATATAGTGGTGAGCCTTATAATGGACTCTGTCATTCAGTTCTCACAATTAAAAATGTTATGCTACAAGCAACTTTTGTGCTACAATAACTATCCAATCTACTACGACCACTTAATCAGCCAGATCTATGCTCTAAGTTCTGGACTTGAGTGGCCTTTTTTTATTTTAGACAAAGGGAGTTCTGCCCGTCGGCCCCAAGCTACGCTTCGAGCCGCCTACTAGCTCACGCCACATTAGCCTAGCATGCCAGCACTCCGTACTCGCTTGCATACTATGCTAGTGACGCTAGCGTATATTACTACCGCCCTATCCCTGTCTCTCAGGTGGGGCTCGGCCCCACACCCTCGCCAGCGTGGCGCGCTGGACCCGCACCTCTGGACGGATGCTGGGAAGGGTTATGACGCTGCCCAATCCCCCATGCAATTCGTCCGTCGGTGGTCGACTGGAATAACACAGAGGCTCTCCTGTCAAGGCTAACCCTACGGCGCCTGATCAGTCGGCCTTGACAGGAGAGTCTCTGTGTTATGGAAGGAACTCGCCGACGGACGAATTGCATGGGGGATTGAATAAGTAACACAACATTTGTCATGAGGTCATTTGGTCGAAGTTAACCAAGAATATAAAATTGGTAGTAGCACGCCTAATGCAGATATGATGGATGATACAACAATCGCCCAGATCGCTATTTTATTACTTTTCCTGTTATTTTCGACATCTTGTAGTTCTTTCTGAAGTTAGCATTATTTTCTAACAAGGCTAATTTGAACTTGTCGGGTAAATTATCAATTTTAGCCTCTAAGACTGCCATTTTGGCATTAATATTTGCCTCGATTGTCGCCACTTTAGACTCCAGACCTTCTAACTTAGCATCAACCGTTTCTTTTGAGTAAGATTCTGTAGTCATATTTTTTCCCTCCACATTAGTAGGACTTTGTCTTAATACTCCTTTATCCCCGGTCTGTGACCATACCCCTTTTGTTTGGCGGAATCCATCTAGATTAGCAATTTTTTCATCTTGACTAGGCATCTATTCCACCACCAATCAACGGAAGCTTACTGCTATATAGTGTGTAATAAGGATTATTATGATGCTTCATAATTTGCTCCTCTGTATCTAGCTCTTGCTCTGAAAAGAAGATTGAACAATTGAAGAATGTATAACTTAGGTCCTGCTTAAATTGTGCAGCCCGAAGTTTCTCATCACCAAATAAATCAACCAATAAATCGAATCTTTCCTCTGCGTTGTAGCTTTTTACAGGTACAGAATAATTGCTATAGACCATCCCACCTTTGCCTCCCTCTCGATAAAATAAAAGGATATTCAAATAGAATGGAATAAACTTTGGCTCGTCATATCCAGGAGCTGAATGCTCTAGCCCTGTCAGCGAAAGTTCAAGAATCAACTTATTTATTTTATCAATAGGAACTGGCCTAGTAATTTGATGATCTGGGATGGTATTAACATTGTCGTAGAATCCTATTTTCGTTAATATAGGCTTAGTGTCTAGCGTAGTCATAGTATGTTCTCCTTTTATAAGTAAATATAAATAGATGATTTCTGTCTATTTAATTCAGACTGTAATACATCAAACATGTGCTGCCATATCAATAATAGCATTCTGAATAGCCTGATTCTCCGCATAGAAGAGGCTAATAGGCTCTCCTGTTGAGTTACTCAAGCAAACATACTGCGCTATTCCTAATTCATTAAGTAGGTCTTGTATTTGCTTGCGGGCCTCATTCAGCATCTCTGTATCAGCTTCATTTTCGCCCCACGAGAGTAGGACTGCGCTAATGTCTCTTGATACTAGATAATTCGCAATGTACCAAATATTTTCTTGTAATAAGGCATGATTTTTGAGACTGAAGTCTATTGGCTCAAACTCTTCAGCTCTCAGAGGATGTACGTTTAGAACAGCCCAGCTATCGTACTTCAAATCAGATAAGAGATGATGATTGGCATCGTCTAAGGCCTTCAATAGCCGATAGGTGCTTCTATCTGGCATTCTTAGATCTGATCTTACTGGATGAGGGCCTATTACTACTAATGGTCGTTGGCCCTCTTTTTCTAGCAAGTAACACGCATTATCGTCCCCATCATAGCGTATATAATCTGGTTCGAAGCCTTTTAAATAGCTGTAGTTTATCATTGTATCACATCTCTCACGTAACTAATTGTCTAAAAAGGCTAGTTCTATATACCTATGCAGTAAATTTTACTTTTCATAACTATAATTTACACTATTGAGATAGCAGTGTAAAGGCATACAGTGCTTCAATGATAAGAAACGACCGCCCTATTCCAGAGTGGTCGTCTAATCTAATGATCGATATAGCCTAGGATTAGTTAACTCGGCTAGGTTTTGGTGCCTCGTTACTACTAACTGTTTCTTTTACAGCTTGAGCGCCGTCTTTTGCAGCCTCTTTAGCTTTATCTTCCCCAGAACTAATGGCATCCTTTGCTGCCTCAACGCCGTTACCTACAGCATCTTTCGCTGCTTCAAAGCCATTGCCTAAGACTTCTTTAGTTGCTTCGTAGCCTTCACCTACTTTTTCAGTAACTACTGCTACGCCGCTACCAATACCTTCTTTAGCTTTTTCAAAGGTATCAGAAGCAAATTCTCCTGTGGATTCTGCAAAATTAGTCACGTGGTCTTGTAGACTAACTGAGTCAGCTTCATGTTGTTCCTTAGTCTTGATGTCTACCACTTTCACATTGACTTCTACAACTTCAAGGCTTGTCATGTCAGAAATTTCTTTAGACACAACGCGCTTGATTTCTTTATATAAGTCAGGAACATTTTTCTTGTATTCTACAACGACATTTAAGTCCACTGCTACTTGTTCCTTACCAACCTCTACGTTAACACCGCTCGTAACATTATCAGTATTAACGATCTTATCAGCCAAGTTAGAGAAGAAACCACCGTCAATTGCTAAAAGCCCATCAACGTGTTCTAAGGCTAGACCGATAATCTTTTGGACTACTTTGTTATCATAAGACAATTCGCCCTTGATATCTGTAGTGACATTTTGTGTGTTTGTATTAGTATTGCTTGGTGTATGATGTTTGTTTGACATACCCTATACCTTCTTTACTATTATTTTCGTGAGTTTTGAAAATATGTGCCGACTGTAGCACCAATACCTGCAAGTATCAGAATAAAGAGTGTTCTGAAGAACCCTATAAATAAGATACTTGAAGCCAATGCGAGACCAGCCGCTCCTCCGAGCACTGGATAAGGAAGGTTTTTGATTTTATTGATCATTATAATCCCCCCTACTTCACACGACTTTGTACTGGCTGTGATTCAACTACATCAGCCTGCTTTTCTTTATGTTGCTCTGCTTCAGTATTCAATACCTTAACATTCAAGTAAATATCGTGGTTTAAGCCTAAATAAGCGTTCAACCCATCGATAATCTCTTTTTGCAATGCGTTTGTTCTATTAACAACATCTACTCCATTGATAATGTCACCTTTTACGGTTACTTTACATTTTTTCTTAGTGAGCTTGACATTAACTTTAGGCGAAGCCATGTAAGACGAAGCTGCAATAGCCGACTTTACATGGCTTTCAATTGCTGATTTCTTGATGGCTAATCGTCCATTTGCTTCTGAAAGCATGACTTCCGAGTAATCACGCGGATAGAATAAGATAACCATCATCAAGATGAGGGTTGCAATCGTAAGGACTAATGATAGCCAAAACATGGTTTGATTGAAATAGTACCAGAATGAAGACAGATTGTTTAGGTACGATTTTAGCCAACCAAAATTAACTAAGGTTTGATTACGATACAACACGATAGTAAATAGAACTAATGGCGGAATACAGAGTATGAAGAGCAGAGATTTCTTTAATCTTGACATGATAGTCTCCCTATACTCTTTTAGTTGTTGTGTACTTTGTTTGAGTGTTAAGTTGACTCATTAAGCTTTACTTTTACCGAGGAAAAATGAAACTACTGCAATTACGATTACAGCACCCAAGACAGATGGAATTAAGGCCATTCCTGCGAGGCTTGGACCCCAAGTCCCAAGAAGATGTTGACCAACAGAAGAACCTACTAAACCAGCAAGTACGTTGGCAATAATCCCCATTGAACCACCTTTTTTAGTGATGCTACCGGCAACTAAGCCGATGAGCCCACCAATGATAATAGACCAGATCATGGTATCAGCTCCTTTCTTATAGATTTGAAATGTAAGGCTATTCATCCGCCCTACAATTCAAGATTATCACAGAAATGTTTATAAAGCAACTGCAAACTTTTTCCCGGACAAGTGATAAAATCGACAGATTAGATTTCAAAAATATAAAACTAATTTAATATAATCCATACTCCTGAAGTTGTCAAACGCCTATTTGATTGTTTTTCAGATGTTTATTATAATAATGTTTGTTGTTCCATTTTTGATACTCCCATAGTTTTTACTTGAAATTATGTGAGTAGAAATTAGAAAAATCAGTCTTTAGACCTATTTTTCTAAAACCGCTTTCCAAAGAATTTTTATGATATAATTTAAGTATTAAATGAAAGGAGGACATTAAGATGTCTGATTTATTGAAAGATTTGTCTAAAAAAGCTGGCGAATTTGGCGAAAAAGCTATGGACGTAGCCGGTGATGTTGTTGAAAAAACCAAAGAAGTAGCAGGTAACGCATTTGAAACTGCTAAAGATGTAGCAGGCGATGTTGTTGAAAAAGCTAAAGAACTTGGTGGCGCAGCTAAAGATAAAGCTGAAGATGTAGCAGATGCTGCGGCTGATAAGGCTGAAGACGCTAAAGACGCTGCGGCTGATGTTGCCGAAGCAGCTGCTGACAAAGCTGAAGATGCTAAGGAAAAACGTTGGCGAAGCATTACAAAACGCTGGCGAAAAACTCGAAAAACTAATTCTGATATAGCGCATAAAAGGAGGCATAATGCCTCCTTTTATGCTTATTTTCTTTGCGTTCAGCTCATAACCTCACCAGCGCAGCGGCGCTGGACCCGCACCTCTGGACGAAGTCTGGAGAGGGGATGTGACGCTGCCCAATCCTATTCTTTGTGCCCACCAATAAGCCCCGCCCTCTTTATGGCCGTTGCCCCAGGTAGCAGACTGCTCGCATGCACCAAGCTACCAAACCCATAGCGCTCCCGTATCTTATCTACCGCCTTATCCAGGGCCTCTTGTTCTTTGACTTCTTCCACATCCTCAAATAGGGACAACTGCTGATAGTCCTTGGGGCGTAACTTGCCCGCTGAGATGCCGATACTGCGGACTGGTTGAGGCAGGTAGTGCTTTTTCAAGAGGTAAATGGCCCCCTCAATGATCTTATGGCTAGCGTCCGTGGCCTCTATTTGCATTTGGCCACCTGTATGCCGAGGGATGACATCATGCGCATAACCAATGAAGAGTGACAGTTCACCGGCTAATTGATGCCCCTTCCTAAGACGCGCAGCCACCTGCTCGGCCATTTCCCGAAGGACTAGGGCCACTTCTTCCATGGACCAATAGTCGCGCTCAAGGATTTGCGAGGCGCCATAGGACTTGCTGACTTCCTGGTAGGGTTGGTGGATAAGACTACCGTCCAAGCCGTTGGCATGATGATAGAGTTCTAAGCCTAGGACCCCGAAGTGGCGCTTGAGTTTGCGCGGATCTGCGTGAGCCAGTTGCTTGACCGTATAGATACCTAGGCGCTCCAATGAGGCCTTGGTCCGCGAACCGATGCCCCAGAAGTCCGACAAATTCTCCATCTTCCATAGGGTCTCAGGCACCCGCTTGTAGGACCAGTAGGCCAGATAAGGGGGCTTCTTCTTGGCCGCATTGTCTAGGGCTAGCTTAGCCAGCAGCATATTATCCCCAATGCCCACACAGGTCGGGATACCGTATTGCTTTCATAACCTCGGTCTGAATACGCCGGGCAATCTGATAGGTCGAGCCAAAGAGCGCATGGCTTCTGGTAATGTCCAGGAAGGCCTCATCAATGCTATAAGGGTGGCAATCCTCAGGCGCCACATATTGCAGGAAGAGACGGACTATTTGTTGGTTACGATGAACGTACAGGCCCATACGTGGTGGGACTAAGACAATCTCAGGGTCCCGCTTAGGTAATTCAAAGACGCGGGTCCCAGTCTTCACCCCATATTCAGCCTTCATACGGGGACTAGCTGCTAGGACTAGTCCACCCTTGAGATGCGCGCGGGAGACCACACAGAGTTTTGTTGTCATGGGGTCTAGGCCGCGCTCGGCGCACTCTACACTGGCGAAGAAGGACTTGCAGTCGATACAGAGAATATCGCGTTTGGGAAAACGTGGATCGTCCGTCATTCAAACCACTTCACTTCCGGCAAGGCCTCAACGTGGCGTATATCCTCGTACTCAATCGGCATGCGCTCCAAGATTACATAGCCTTGGGCCCGCCCAATGATGCGCCCGATATGGTAGACATAACGCTCTTCCCAGGTACTAGACAAGGTTACTTTGACCCGCTCCTGATAGCGAAAGGCCCGTGTCAGGGCCTGGTCAATTTCTTCAGCTGTCATCTGAGGTGGCGCCTGATAAGGTTGCTTAAATTCGTTCATGACACTATTGAGACTGAGGCGTAGCTCAGGGCTTGAATAGAAGGGCCGCCACTTCTTCATGCCGCGGTCCTCATAATCGGGTACTACTTCCATTTTTATCACCTCACACCCATATAATACGAACGTTTGTTCTTGTTGTCAAGGTGGAGAGTTGGGTATAAGAAAAAAAGAATAGCCACCGTAAGGCGGCTATTTAAACACTAAACTAAAAGATGGTTATTTATATCATATTAAATCACGGAATATATCTCACGATATCCACAAATCAACTTAGTAACGCCACCTCGTTAAGTATATTTAGATGAAAAATTCTAGGGAAACTAACTAGTATTTTTCAGAACCTTCACTCCGGTAACCATGCATATAGTTAAATTTCAAGTGCACATATCTGCGTAATCATATTTCCGCAGAACTCTATTGATGCACCCTCATTGGTTTTTTCCATTAGTTCTATTAAATTACTAGCTTTAATATTTAATTTCATGCTTCTCTAAATTCCAGATAATATGTTGAGGGTATATGTATGTAGCTGAATAGCAAAGGTAATTTAGCACTGGCCCAATTGTATTTCGACTTAAAACTTTATTTTTCACATTTTCTTCGATACCTGCTAATAATGCATTTTCAATTAGTACATCATTTATAGCTCGAGTTCTCTCATTTGGGCACTCAGCGCTCCCTAGATAATCGATTAATGACTTAGTATATATGATTGAATTCCGTAACCTTTCAAGATTATATTTCGAATAAGTCATTTCAAACAATTGGCGTTGAGACAAATCCAATAATCCCATTAAATCTCTTATAATCAGGAACTCAAATAAATGTGCAAAGAACTCATCTACTTCAATTGAAAAGAGCCACCCTCTCTGATGCTTATAATAATTTACTATGGCATGACCTATCTCATGAATCAAATAGAGTACATGTTCTTGGTAGGAGTCATCTTTAGAACATAAGATTACACTCTTTTGTTGAATCGGTAATTCAACACAACAGGTATTAATAGGCTTAGCAATAAACCGGATTGACACTTTATCTTCTATGCTTGACCAATACTCAATATAGTCTAATAGACTAAGTATCTTAGCATAATCTGGTTCTTTATCTTGTTTATATGAAATAGATAACTGATAACTTTCTTTCAGTTTAATTATGTACTCTTCTGAAATATACTCTGCGATATCAGGAAATCCCTGATTTAAGCGCCAATCCATAATACTGAATCCTCATAGAATGCTCATTAAGGGTTGGAAGGTGAACTGGTTGATTAAACTCACCTATTTCGAGCATTCCAAATTTATCTATACGATTAGTAATATCCAGGTTGTTATGATCAAATATTTTTATCTAAAAATGTAATAACGCAGAATATTCATCAAATACCATATTACTGCAATGTGTTAATATCCATGTATATACCTAGCCCTGATTTAGAATTCTATATAGTTCCTTATATGCTTGAATTTCTGATATTCTGTCAACTCCACATATTTTATTGTTAGAGATATGTATAATTGAACGAATCTCTCCATCTGGAAGATGCCTACACTCACTATCAAATAGATTTACAAGCATATTTGTCAGTTCTTCATCCGTTTCGACCGCCTCTAATGAGGTTGATGCTACATACTCTTGCTTAACATCAATCATTGGTTCCAAAACACTTAACATAGCAACGATATCATCACCACAGAAATAAGTTAAAAAAGTCAAAGTATTAATCTTGGTCGCCCTTATGCAATCCTTATTACTTAAGACATGAGATAATCTATTGGAATCATTGATATAAAACTGAACTAGTTTTTCTTCCACCAGACTTGAGAATCTACAGCGTTCTATCAAGAATGGCTCTATCTCATAAGTAAATCTATCTCGAATCACTTGTAAGATACGATACAACGAGTCTATGGGAATCCTTAGCCTAAACTCATCTTGCTCATGGTACATATAATGTACATAGAAATATCGATGTATTCCTAAATCATTGAGAGCTAGTAATAACTCTTTCTTTATCTCCCAAGCATCTAATCTTGGATGCCTCAATTTAATTGTAATAAATTCTAGGCTATTATAAGGCCTATATTCACTAATATCCACAGAGTCTATCCTTTGATGTGCCTTTCTATTATCAAGAGAAGAGATGATTACTTGATTCGAGTATTTCTCCCCAGCATATAAGAAAGGAGAAGATCCTTGTAAGTCTTCCTTGACCCACAAATTACAATTCTCTGCTTCTTTAAAAAGAAACTTCAAATCATTTGAATCTCGAAGACTAATCACCCTTTCTGTGTCTCCCATTGGTAAAACTACATATTCATCTATTTTTCCACTTGACACCAATTCTTCAATATGATTTCTAAATTCCTTAAAGCTTCCCTTTATTAATCTGAGATTACCAACATTCCATCGCTTACGGCGAATAATTATATTGCCAATAGACATCCTTTTATTTACAAAACGACTAGCATCCATTTTCCACTCATTAAGAATATTTATATTAGCATTAAGGTAATCTGAGCATACTAATAGCACTTGCAATGGTAGTGGGTAAAAGCTAATATCTACCAAGTTCTTCTTCGAAAACAAAACTCGCCTATACCCATCAATTACCTTTTCAACAATAATAAAATGACCTTTAGATACTCCAATATACAAATTATCAAGCTCTTTGAAAGGTCTCTTTAATTCTTCAATTGGTCTATTCTTTAGACTAGTGTACTTTAAGCCCTCATCATAGAAATCATATTCTATATCAGTGTAATTAGAATACGGCAATAAGCTGCTTGCTGATCCATTTTGATACAAGCTATGTCCAGTATCTAAATCCAAAACTATTCTATCTTCTTCGAATTGATAAACATTCGCAAAAATATCAGCAATTAAATTAGGTGTTTTGTTAGATAAAAATCTCTTTAAGTCCTTTAGTTTAAACTTACACTCGTCACCTTCTGTAATATCACAAATTGCATTAATATACCGTATCAAATCTCCATCACTATTTAATCGAATACGAATCTGTGCTATCATTTCCATCATTTCTTTATCATGCATCAAATTTATAAATGGTATGAATTTTCACCATATCTTTCGTAGAATTCGGATATTGCTTCTATTTCTCCGCTTAACACTGTACTTCCCATAAATAGTGTCAAAATACTATAGGCCTCAACCATCTGTTTCCGTGGAACTTTAACATCAAAATCTGATACCCCTTTATTATGAGGAACCCATAATGTTTCAGTAGTTATTGATCCCCTATCTTCTTTAAGATATGTTCTTTCTAACAAGAATTCAGACTCTATCAAATAATGAATTGTTTCTTCCACATCTTCTCGCTCATAAAATTTACATAATTCTATAATGAGTTCTTCCTTACTAAAATAGTCCTTAGCGTCGCAGATATTCACTAATCTTTCAATAAATCCATTGACTTCAATGCTCTTGAGTTGACCTCGAGAGGCATAATAATCATATTCATTGTCTCTTAGTATTAGAAATGGAGTGAGGTATACATATTTTCTTTGGAGGATAACTGGCACTGATGGATTTGTATCGGTAGCATTCTCTTTCTCATTCTCTTTTTGTTTTACTTCATTAACAAATCCATTAGCAAATGCTGTTCTATAGCTAGCTCTACGAATAAATTTTAAATGTGCAGAACTATTAAATTTAGCTAAACTATCAATATTTAATTACATCTGCTGGTAATAGAACGCCTACTTTTTTTCTGAGTACTTTATAATCCTCTACGTAACTTGATTGACAGATGTTAAGTGGTAAAATTGGAGTCCTTTGAACAACATTATATTGCATCTTGATTCACCCAATCATGATGCCTGACTTTGATTTTTCCGTCTCGTCATCCCTCGCAAGGTCAAAAAGAGCAGTGCTGAAATCAGCGTGAACAGGACCCAGGTCTTACTAATGCCGATAAGATCTGACAGGTAGCCGTTCAAGGTTAAGAGCACACTGGACATAAGGGCCTGTAAGGAATAGAAGGAAGAGACAATCGAGGTCCGCAGGTGATCTTGCTTAATTAGCTTATCGTGGATATAAGTGATAATAAGCGTCCCATTAATTCCCACTAAGAAGACATGGAAGAGGAATAAGTAAGGGAAGACCGGCAGATAGAAACTAATCACTAGGAGGGTCACCACATCGAGCAAGAGGACCCGGTCAATTAAGGCCACAATGTCCATCTTTTTCTTCAAGAGGACCTTACTGAGGAAGAGATTAGACAGAATGGTGGAGACCCCTATCCCGATGATATAATAACCAATGATATATTCCTGCACCGCATCCCCCAGGATGACCTGCCACTGGTTAGACGGGCCTAGATCTAAGGCGGCCGGGATGGTAAACATGATGAAGTAGAGGAGGATTTTGCCATCTTTGAATACTTCTAATAGATTCACCACGGTTTCTTGGTAGACCTTCTTAATCTCGCCCAAGTGGTTCTGACGCTGGCGTCGCTTGAAGAGATTTTGAACCAGTAGAACATAGCCCAATAAACCGATAAAGATTGCCGATGACACATAGAAAGGAATGGCCGGGTTGTCTTTGCCCAAAATCTGTGCTCCAACAAAGCCGGACAAGAGGCCGAAGAATGGACCAATAATATTCAATTTAGAAAATAATTGAGCGATATCGTAATCCGCATTGGCTTCCTTGATCTCATTGACAATCCAAGACTGCAGAGTCCCAGAGCTGAGAGACGCAGCCAAGCCGGTTAAGACAGCTGTCAGGAGCAATACAGCAAAGTTATGGGCAGCGGCCATGAAGAATAGGCCAATGGCCCGAATGAGAAAGGACAGGGAAATCACCGTTTTCTCTCCGATACTATCTACCAAAATACCACTCGGGATTTCAGTGACCATGGTGGTAGCAGTAAATAAAGCCAAGAAAACACCAATCTCAGTCATAGAGTATCCCAGGTAGATCAAGAGCAGATAGGTCAAAGAGGCAAACATCTGCTCCGCAATGTTCTCCACCGTCATAATCAAATAAAAATTTTTAATCTTCCAATTCATGAATTTCCTCCTTATTATTTGGCTTTTAACAATGTCAAGAGCCTCGCAATGATATCGCAAGCCTTTCTAGCTTCGAACCAGTTTTTCGTATCATAGAGACTATTGTACTCTACAAAGTCAATCCCTAAAAATATTAATATTATGTAAATCTCTAATTTTCTCTAGCAGAGTAACAATCTCTTCCATCTCTTTACCGTATCCATTTGGATAGCTAACCGCAGCAATACTCAGACAGTCAAAATCAAAACTAATGTAGAGGTTAGATGTGTTTTCTGATAAATACTCAACAAGTTCATTTGGACTAGAAAAATGAAAGCTCGCGTCGCTCACCTCTCTAAGCTCTTTCTCTCCAAAAAAGTTGAAGTTTCCGTAGCTCACCAACTGTATCCTTGGATCCTGATTAATCCATGTAAACACATTGTTATGGGCCACTCTATTATTTAATTCACCTAAATCACTATGGCTATCAAAATACAGAAGAGTTAGTGGCTCATTGTTGCTCAACAAACATCCTTGAATAAGAGGATAAGTAATCGTATGGTCCCCACCTATAAAGAGAGGCCTAATTCTACTAGAAAATACACTTTTCGCTAATTTAGTGATTGATTCTAAATTTGTATACCTAAGAGGAATACTCCCATAGTCTCTTACAACATCATTATTTCTAATACCAATATCAGCTACATCCGCTACTTGAGGAGAAACTCTACGTAAAACTTCGATACCATCTAGTCCTATCGTGGAGGTTGTTCCAGAATAGTAAGGCACTCCAAAAACACCTATTCTATGCTTATTCAATATAATATCATTAGAAACAGTCACCTTAGGCATCCCAAAAAATGTATATTGATAGTTTAGAGGGACCCAGTTATTATTTTCCTCAACTAAAACACCCGCATTAACTAATAATTCTAAGGATTTATGATCTTCTTCGTCTAAAATATTGCCTTCATTAACCTTGTTAATAAAGTGACTAATGCTACCGTCAAACTCCAATAAATACCCATCAATATTGACGGTACAATTATCAACGTCGCATATAGTTTCATTTAGGGTATAGCGCAACTTCTTCACTCCTCTCTAACTAAAAAGAACCCTTTTATTCTTAAGTCCCAAACGCCTTAATTCAGCAGTAATTTTCACAAATTCATTGTCAATGTCCTGTAGTTTTGGCGCAATCATTCTAACGCATTTCAATGGCACATCTTTGCGTGACAAGTCAACACTATATACTTGCACACCCATCTCGCTCAGTTGGTTACAAAGTAATGAAATTGCATCCTTTGTGTTTACTTCAAATTTACTTGATGAGTAATCATCTATAATGTGAACTACATTTCTACTATCATTATTTAAAAGAACTCTATAATACTCATCCTCTTTACCCTCTCCCCATTTTAGGTATGCAATATTACCTTCATCATAAATCTGACCAGAATTATTCAGAACAATTTGCGAGGTTCTTAATTGTAAAGATTCAAAAATAGCTCTGTAAATAGCTGTGATAATATCCATTGCCGCCCCTGATCCATGCGTATACTTTGGAAAATTATCCTCTTTACTTTCTAAGACACAATGAACTACATAGCATCCTAACCTAGAGTCATTTAAAAGAGTCAAATGGAACTTGAAATTTTCTAGTAGATTCTTAAGCAGTGGATTATCAGTATCTAGCTCAATATCACTCACTAACGACTGACTATCATCAGTTCGAAAAGCCAAGCTATAATAATGGCGCTCAATTAATTCTAAGAGTCCCTGTAGTTTCGCGTCGTCAACTGAAACACCTGATGCAAGACCGGTTGTAGATTGCATAGTAAAATGCAAATCAGATAACGCTTCATAAGGGAAATACACCACGTTCGCTGGTATATATATAAATTCCCTCTTTTGAGATCCCACTATATCTCCCCGACACCATTCAATTTGTTTATTATTCCAATTTTCTTTTGGGTCAAATGGATACAGGTCATAAATGCTAACAAAGGGCAAACATTTTTTAGCTAAATCATATTCAGAAGAAATTACGTCTTCATCATACCAGAATTTTCTAGCAGAATAACGCTCAATAGCTTCACCAATTGCACTGCTTTCTGCCTGTTGTTGATTATGGCCTTTACCACCATGATAACTAAACTCTTTCTCTAATATGGATGAGGCCGACATTGAGCCATAAACAGGATATAACCCTCCGTCATAGCTCCCTAGGTTTTCAATAAAAACAACTGGGCAAAACCGGCCAACATAATCATCCAAATTTTTAATTATAGTACTCCGGTGACTGGTTGAAGATTTCTCTGAAATAGGCATTATTTTAACACTAGGTGCTATAAATCTGACACAATCCGGATAGCATATAAAGTTCTCTACATTGAACTTTTCTCCCTGACCTTTCATTAATACCATGATCTGATTATGCCCTAGTAGCCTAACATCATTCAAAGGTATGTTGGGAAGCGGAGAAGACACATAGTTAATGCTTACTATTTTACTAGCAACCGCATTAACTGGACAGTAGTTTATATTAATACCTTCTGAGTATCGTCTAGCAAGACAATCCGCGCATATTTTACATCTTGGTGGAATTATTACATAGCAATCACAAAATTCAATAACATTAGTTCTTTCTGAATCAATCCCCGTCAATGTATCAACTAGCGAGTTTATGTTTTTGATTATAGTATAATCATATTCATTAAAAGATTCCGTCACATTATCTAATTGAAATAAATCCTCCGCCAAAGGAATCGTAGCCGCTAATGTACTGATATCATCCTTTGATACATCTTCATATTCATACACAAGACCATTTATATGTCCAAGCACTATGCCAGAATCAAATAGTATCGCAAATTCTTCCACTTATTATGCTCCTTACTAAAAAAATAGCCTAAGATTTAAGCCAATTGGGCTCGCAACTTAGGCTAGAATATATTTGTCTTCTATCTTTACCTATTAGTTTTTAATAACAGGTGAAGTGTAACGACGATTAGCTTGATTTGCAACAGGTTTTTGAGTTTTTGTCTCAGTAACTTTAACCAATTTCATTCTAAAAGTACCTCCTTTTTTGTTTTACATAAGGGTCATATGCCCCTTACACTTTTCAGTATAGCATCTTCAAAAAAACTACGACAACAGTTTTCCGGTCGATTCGCGCAAATTCTATTCTAATGTTCGTGTTTTTGCATTCCTTTCACCAACCCTATAGCAGGACTGTGTATTTAACTAAATATCGATATCTAATAGCTGAAAAGCTATTCCAAGGTCACTAACTGATCAATTACTCCATCTGAGGAGATTGCCCTACTTGGGGATTCAGCTGGTAGGACTTACCGTAGTTGTCGCGAATGAGATACTTGTAATCCACCAGGTATCTCCGCATGGTCGCGAAATCCTCGTAGACTTCCTTGATTCGCTCATTGAGTTCATGCTCGGTGAATTCTTGGGCGTGTTGCTGCAAGTGTTGATAAATATATTGAAAGACTTCTAGTCTATTTTTTTGTTTGCGCGGCAGAACATAGAACTTACCATCTCTCATGTAGCGTGTAATCGTCTCTTCAACCATGCTTTTGCCTCCTCTATTCATTAAAATGTTGCTCGTCTCTATTCTATATGGCATTCTGCTAGATGGCAAGGGAGAGGTGAGAAAATAGCCACCGTGAGGTGGCTATTTGTTTTGTGTTAGCTTAGTAACTGGTTAACCCTATCCTGCACAGCCTGATAATCATACCCTGCTTGAGTCAACTCTCTGACCCGCTCTTCCCCATTGCCATACTCGCCTCGGATCACATCCCAGGCTACCGCAGTAATGAGGTCGTCACTAGGTGTGGTATCTTCCGATGATGCGGGTGCTGGCTCCTGGCCTTCCTGGTCGTATCGTGGTCTGGCATAACCTGCAATGGCATCATGGTTCCAGTCGTAGTAGGCTCTGGCTACTCGGCCGTTGTAGTTGCCTTCTAGGGTGCTAATTGACCCGTCAGCCTGAACCCGCTCTACAATCCCAATATGGTCGACAGGACCACCGTCGAAGTTGAAAATGACAATGTCCCCGGCTTGTGGCCATTCTTGGCCTAGCCAGATGCCCTGCTCCTGGAACCAGGCTAGGTGGCGTGGGACGCCACACTCTCGGCCAATGAGGTGGCTAATGTCCGCTTCATCCCCACATACAGTGACGAAAACATCGCACCAGTCGTCTCCGTATTGTACGGCGTAACCTACGGGGATGGGGCTGACTGAATTGTAGGCGTCTACCATGGCCAGGTGGTCGTCTGACCATTGACTAGTGCCCAGGTAACTCTGGGCTACGCTGATAAGTTTATCTGCCTGTCCCATGGTCATCACCGCCCTTCTTCCAATAGTCTAGGCTAGACTTCTGAATCAGTGCGCCCTAGGAAGACGGCGACCAGGTTAATGGTGGCCACAAGCTGACTGGTAGGCGCCCAACCATAGAGGTCGCCCAATCCTGAAGCTAGGACGGCTAGCGCGGGTAAGAAGATTAGTACCAGCCACTTAAGCACATCATAATATCGGTTATCTAAGTTCATTTGCTTACTCTTTCTTCTAACAGTGTTTCTATTTTTGGTAATGCGTAGGTCCATTGAAGCTAAGCGGTCGTCAATGGTCTTGACCACTAGCTTATTAGCTTCAATCTCTAACTGCATCTCATCTATGCGGAGGATGAGGCTCTGGATGGCAGTAATGAGGTTGACTAGCTTGCTAATCAGGGTGATCACTGCCACCGTTGCCGATGCCAAGCCTCCAATTTCTAATAAGCTCATCCGACTCATCTCCTTTCTTATATATGAATAAGGGACCCGCTCCGCGGGTCCCCCTGCACCTACGGTGCTTAGTTCTCTGCCTTGTAGATTTCTTCTACGGACCGGGTTACCATGTTAGCGTTCTTGGCGCTAGCGTATTGGTCGACGCTGTCCTTCTCGAAGATGTTCTTAGCCACGATAGTCTCCATAGCTGACTTGACCGTGTTGGCATCTAAGTTGTCCTGGCGTGGCCAGACTGATCTTCTTTAGACTCTGCCGTCGGCTGCCTTGAAGTTGAGGTCTAGCTTAGTGGTTTTTTACTTCTGCCATTGTGGGTGGCTCCTTTCTTCTAGTTTAGTGGGTGGATGCTAGGCCTAGTTATAGGCATAGACTTCAGTGACTTTGGTTTCAGTGATTGGGTGCTTAACCAGTGTCCCCACTGCATCACGCACCGCTGTCACATCTTCAGTAGAGGCATTAGCCACCACATGACCTAAGCTGACGTTTTCTTTCTTTTTGTTTTCGTCGATTGAGGTCATTTGGAGGGTGCCCTTAACGAATGATCGTGCCATTTTATTTCGCTCCTTTGTTTTGATTTGTAGCTACACTTATATATAGGGCGAGAGCGAGAAAAGTGTTACCTATATAAAAAGGTGGAAAGTGTCTTAGAACACATTCCACCTTAAAGAATTAAGAATTTCCTACTTAATTCATAGTTATTGAATTTTGAGCACCGTTCGCATATTGATTTAAAATCATCTAGATCCAGTTTTGTTGGACCAACTTTTTGCTCCAAACCTTTCTTTTCTATCTAGCTCATCTTTGGCCAACCGATATAAATTCTTTAACTTATCCTTATCTTTTTTAGTTAGATTCCTGTATGCCTCGGTTTTCTTGAATGCTTCATATTTAGTGATGAAATTTGTATATTCCCCCTTTTTATAGAGAGCTACTAATTTATTTTTACCAGCGTTTTTATCTGGTTTTATATGAATTTTTCCATAATGGCACCTCATTGGTTTTATTTTTTTATATACTTATTATAACATATAGAATTGCTATCCGCACCCCACCCTCCCCTCAATCCTTTTCAACCATTCATAGTACCCCTTCCGACTAATCCCTAACATCCGAGCCTTCTCCGTCACCGTCCATCTCGTGTCAGCGGCCACCTTGAAGAACTCGTATTCTTCAGGGCTCAGTACCCGTTCAGCGTCTGCCATATACTCCACCAGTGACAGCTCACTCGCCTGGTCTACAATCCCAAACTCGTGCTGACTTCCATCCGTCAGCACTTCTAGCTTCCGATAGCTATCTCGCTTCAACAGCCACCATAAATAGCGCGTTAGAGCTGGCTTGGCATAGCCAACGAAACGCCCACGTTCCGCTTCATCTAAGGCGTCTCCACGAAACTTTCCAGCTAGATCAACCAACTTGATATCGAGCTCATTGTAATAGTCCCCATATTCATCCCGCTGCCTATGCACCCCCTGCTTATGCAGCACATGATGAATCACACTACCATACATCTCAACCAGGACTTCCTGGTCTAACATGTTTGGTCACTCCCTAATATATAATTTACTATAGTTCTATCAAATAAAATCTAGCTCTTCTCGCCTCAAGTATCCAACTGTAAGCCCTATGAGAAGGAACCAACCGAGATAGTGAATGAGTTTATCGACTACCTCTCTAATCTCCTCACCCCCTGTCCGTCGGCGAGTACCCGGTTCCATAACACTGCGGTCCCAATGTCAAGGCCATTGCACACCAATGCCGTAGGGTAGCCTTGACATTGGGACCGCAGTGTTATTCCACACGACCACCGACCGGACAGGGGGTGAGGGGATTAGGTATGGCCACCGACCCCAGATCAGCCCACTGTCCAGAGGCCCGAGTCCAGCGCCGGCTGCGCTGGTGGGGTGTGGGGCTAGCCCCACGGGAAGCCCTGGAGTCAGCCTCTAGCCTTGCTAGACAGCCACCACCCCACGCCAGGGGCTAGTTTGCTAGCCTCTGGCTTAGGCAAGCTGAGACGGGCTCCTAGACCCCTCTGCGGGTTGGGGCGCAGGCCGAGCCCGCAGGTCACTAAAAAAGCTGTTAAGTGCAAGGTACAGACATTCAAGGGCTTTGGGCGTATAATAGAAGTGTCCCCCTGAGTGACACACTACTTTCATTTCAACCTAGAACCCCTCCCACATTTTGGGAGGGGTTCTTCTTTGTCTTCTAACTTCCCAGATGATAAGCCTGGGTCATAAGGGCGATTTCCCGATTTTCTTTTGGACTAGCCAACAAGTCAACTAGCTGATCATAGAGTTCGGGGTGATAACGCGCTTGAATGCGTTGGATCACCAGAGCATAGAGCTCGGATAGATAGTAGTCCACATTCAGCCCTGTCAGGAAGGCTCGGTCTAGGCCTCGGATACATTCCGCAAAGGAAAGCGGGTCTGTCTGTCGGGCCACTAGATCTGCTACCTTAGGTCGAAGCTGAACACCGACCTCTTTCATCACGATGAGAACGGCCTCTAAGCAAGTCAAGGCATCAGATAAGGCATAGTCACTACCTGCCTTAAGCAGCTTTATCAGCTGACCATGCAGGTTGGTAATCTTCCCTTCCCCCTCTAGCCAGGTGGGGCCCTGTCTCTAAGACTAGCATACTGAGTTTGACTACTTCCTCGGCTAGGGCAGTATGGCAAATCACGATTGGAGTAACATAGCCCTCATAGACGACTTCTAGCGCATCATGGGGACCATGCCTGACGATCTGATAACGTGCATAATCTGGACCGGCCACTTTCTGGTGGCGGCGGATACTCTGGCCAAAGACCTGGGCATCATCTATGCCATAGTCGCGGAAGGCCACTAGGGCTTCTTCCGCTGTGACTTGGGCCTCTTGTAGTGTCTCTAACAATTGCCCCTTTCGGTGGGGGTTGTGGGGTTCTAATTCGGCAAATTGTAATTCAAACATAGTGTATCCCTCTTGTTTGTGCGTTGCGGTAAGGCTAGCGGTTTGATTGTTCCCAATTCATGCAAACCGCTGAGATGTAACGAATAGGATCCTTGGCCTTATTCTTGCCAGCCAAGTTAATGGCGTCTTGGACCTTACTAGCCCCTAGTTTGCGGGTCCATTGATTCAAGGTCTCAGTAATAGATGGCGTGATAGGGCCAAATGCCATAGTGAAAGCTGATTGAACCAACTTCTGCCCTGTCTCAACACCGCTAGCGGTTAGTGGTGTCGATGGCCTACTTGCCATATTAGCTGGCGACTCTTGCTTGATGAATCGTGCAGACGATTCGTCTTGACGTGTCGTCTGCACGATTGGTCCTGTCGATTCTTCATTGTCATTGTATATTTCATTGTATTGATTTATCTCATTGTCATTGTCTTTGTCATTCTGATTTTTGAGTCCTGAGACCCCGACGCTGGAGTTCCGCCTCAATCAGTTTCAGGATTTGCCCGTCCACTTCCCGTGTCGAAAGCCCCAGAAAGTCGGCCATGGCCTCATGTAGGTGTAGGAGTAAGTCGCCGTCGACCACTTCTTCAAGCTCCCGCTTAAGCAAATCGAGTACAGGCTTACCGCCCTTAATGATGCTAGACTTGAGGTAGCCTAAAATGGCCACCTCTTGCGTTGCATCAGAATAGACAATATCGTGGTACTTGGTCTGGAAACGATCCAGTAAGACGGCAATGGCCTCTGGCGTATAGCCGATTTCAAAGGACATGGTGCGCCTTGGCAAGGCATAGACGCCTAATTGACTGGAGTGCGGATTAGTCCGCAGATAGAGGGCAAAGAGCTTGTCCTCTGGCGAATAGGAATCCAACACTTGCCCATCGCTCCAAAAGCGCGTGTCAATCAGCCGCTTAATTGGCATGGTGCTCATCTCCCATAGGGACAGGCACCCCATTGGCATTGAGAATGGCACGAGTTAAGGCATCTGACGGAATCCAACGTTGCCAGAATGCGACGACTGTGTCCTTCTGATCCATCTTGACCATGTGATAGCGAGGCACCTCAAAGCAAAGCTTGAAGTCAGCTTCAGCCTCTTGAAAGACCTGATAGCGTAGACGCAGGTTACGATAGGCGGGAGCATTGGGCCCACCGAGAATTTGGGTGATCTTGGTTTTGCGAGTTAAGTCTAGGGCGCTCGCAACGGCTGGCGTCACATAGGCTGTTGAGACTTCGGTCTCCATACGGGCTACTTTCTTCTCCAGATGTTGGAGCTTGTCAGCCAACTTGGCTCTTTCAACCTCCAAATCATAAATACGAGCATGTAGTTTCTTTTCCATTAGGTGTCCCTCCCTGATTTGATATGTTAATCTTTGAACTTATATGCTTGCAGTCTACTGGGCCTAGCGGATGGCTTCTTAGATTTTCTGTGTCTCCATGTAGTGCTGCAAATCTTGTCGGTCATAGTAGACCCTGTTCCCTAACCAGATTTCCGGCAGACCATTCCCCACCCAAGTCTTAAGGGTGCGATGGCCGATACCGAAGGTCTCCATGACTTCATGTTGCGTTAGATAAGCCTTATGTTGACTGGCTTCTAACTGACTAACCCGTTGGGATAGTGTAGCAAGCAGGTCATTCATTTTCCCCCGCATAATTCTCCCAAAGATAATCAGCTAATTGACTCATTAAGGCATCAGATTGTGTAGGCATCTAGTATCACCGACCTTCAAGCCGAGCGTTTAGCCTTGTCGCCCTCTCGCCTGAAGAAGATTTGTAGCAATACCTGATCAGGTAGTTTGAGGGCTCTGGCAATGGCAACTGCCACGTCCAACGACGGATAACAGCGATAGCAAGAGATTTTGCTGATGGTGGTCCGACTAACGCCTGACCGTTCAGCTAAATCACTCTGCGAATAACGACATTTCATCATCATTTCAACCAAAAGTTTCTGGTCAATGTGATCTCGCATAATAATTCCCCCTTTTTATGTAAAACGTTTTCTTGTTAATTACAATATACACCCATTATCAACCTTTGTCACGCGTTTTTTATCCGAAATTCAAAAGCTGTTAATTGCACTTAACAGGCTTTAGGAGTATAATGAGTGTGGAAATAGTTCCAAATGCAGGAGGTGAAAGAAACTTGAGCAGATTAAGAAAAATAAGGGAATCAAGGGATTTGTCGCAAAAACAACTGACCCAAATGGCCCAAATTGAGAAATCAGCCGTGTCCCGTTACGAGCGATTTTCTTTGGAGAAGGCTCGTGTGGATGTGGTAGAGAAATTAGCCGATGCCCTCAATGTCTCTCCTGCCTACCTAGTAGGTTGGTCTGACGACAAGGATAGCAAGCGCAAGGGCAACCATAAGGCCACTAGCTCACGCCTTATTCGCCACAAGAAGAATTTGTCCGTGGTAGATGGGCTGAGCGAGACCAATCGCTTGGTCTATTCTAGCGAGAAAGACCCCTTGAAGTTCCTCATGAACCCTGATAGCTATGTTACCCTCTATTCCAAGGACGACAGCATGCTACCTGAGATCCAAAAGGACAGCCTAATCTTCGTCAATCAGCAAGCCAAACCTAAGGTAGGCGACCGCCTAGCCTTATTTGTAACCGGCATTGAGCACCCGCTGATTCGCATCATGGATACCCTCGGCGACCAGGTAATCTATAAACCCCTAGATCCAAGTGCCACGGTCTACACGGCCGAGCAGGTGGCCCGCATCATCGGGCGTGTGATTTATACGCTTAATACGCCGAACTAACCTCAGATAAGGCATCATTCTTTTCTAGCCTAGCGGATGGCCACGAAAGGATGAATGAAATGAAAGTTAGTAAGTATCGCAAGAAAAATGGGGAGACGGCCTGGAGGGTGGATATACACCTTGGGCGCGACCCACTCACTGGAAAGAAGCGTAATACAACGCTTCAGGGTTTTAGTACAGAGAAACAAGCCTATCTAGCTGGTACAAGACGCTTGACCGAAAAGCGTATAAAATCCGGCGGGACTAGTGTTACCTTTGAAGAAGTCTGTGATGAATGGCTAGAAACTTATCGCCTAACCGTTAAGGAGAGTACCTTTATCTCCCAACTCTTCATTATCAATCGCTATATCTTACCAAAATTGGGAGATATGCGCGTGAAACAAATAACGCCTCAGCTCTGCCAAGAAGCTGTGAACCATTGGTATTCAAACTATAAGAATTACTCTAATATGATAGGACTTGCTTCTCGTATTCTTGAATACGCACGGGTACACCTCCAACTCATTCGAGACAACCCTATGAAAGATACTATTCGCCCCAAGCGTCGCCTTAAGATAGACGAGCGCAAGTACGAGGCACCCTATTATAGCCGTCAGCAACTCCTCTATTTTCTAGAATGTGTGGAGGAACTGGGCGACCCTCAAGCTAGCGTTGTCTTTCGTATCATTGCCTTTACCGGCATGCGTGAAGGTGAAGTCGTTGGTCTCAAATGGACTGACTTCAACGAGTCTAAGGGTACTCTGACCGTGAGACGATCTGTGGCACGAGGCGAAGACTATAAACGTATTCTACAGACACCGAAGACTCCTGCTAGTCAACGCGAAATCTCCTTAGACCCGGTCACTATCAACGTACTTAAGCGGTGGAAGAAAGAACAAAGAAAGAGACTCTCTTCCCTAGGCTTCAACATTTTCTCCAAGGAACAGTTCATCATTTCCGATGAAAATAATAACTACCAGTATGCAGGCTACCCCTATGCCCTGCTCAAGAAGTTACGGAAGAAGTCAGATATCGACTATATCACAGTCCACGGCTTACGACACACGCACTGTACTCTGTTGATTGAGTCAGGTATTCCAATCAAGGAAGTTCAGAAGCGTCTAGGTCACGAAAACAGCGATATGGTGATGGAAGTATACTCTCATATCAACAAAGACCGTATGGGCGCGATTGGCTCAGAGTTCGCAAATTTTGTAGAAAGATAAGTAAGGAAAAAGGAAATTCCTTACCGATACCACCATCATTCACTAACTTAGTGGTAAGGAAAACGGTAAGGAATTTCCTATTTTTTT
>BNJS01001663.1_pt1 | contig 33210 bp, 55 predicted proteins | sample 8540461 | NCBI WGS metagenome assembly BNJS01 (sample SAMD00202454, study PRJDB9452) | human saliva metagenome | isolation source: human saliva | place: Japan
TTGAGGAATGTCAAGAAGAACTGGCGGCGCAGAGCCGTTCGAGGCACCGACGCCGCCTGTGATGCAGCAGGACCTCATGACGCATCACGCAGCAGATGCGCCCGCATAGAACATGGCGCATGGAGAATTTCGCCTCGTTGACCAAAGCGCAGAAGCCAGATATAATAGAGGAGACACGGTAGAGAGGAAAGGGTGGAAATGTGCGATGGAGAGCCAAATGCTGATGAGCTGATCCGCACGACGCTGGATCGGCGGACGGAGGAGCTGCAGCGCGACGCCTCGCAGCCGATCTCGAGACCGCGTGAAGCACGGCGTTGGAGGCCGGTAAGGCGAGGGATTCGCCGAGGCGAGTTCCGCGGACGCAAGCAGGGCGTCATCCGCGTGGCGATGAACTGCCTGCGTGCGGGACTTGATACGGCGGTCGTCGCCAAGGCGGCGGAGCTGCCCGAGCCGATCATCAAGAAGCTCGCGCAGGACAACGGCATCGAGATCGCATAAGAGATGCGCGGCGGATGCTTGAGGAAATACGATGATTTGATGCGGCAGCACGCCGCATCTTTTTGTGTGTGCGACAAGAGCATAGCGCGCAGCAATGGAGCTGCTCAGGGAACAAAACAGGCCAGGCAGCAACCTTTTACTTGCAGCTGACAGAAAGCGAAGGAGATAAAATTTTTGATTTGGAATCAGCTAAAATTTTCTTTGACTTACGTGGGTGATATTGCTCGACACAAGAAATTACGGAGCGGGTCAACGCTGGTATCCGATTTCGGGGACGAATCTCAGCGTTTTGATACTGGCGATCTTTTACTGCCTCCATCGGCCTCAATAGAATAGTACGGCGACGTCATATCGGAGGCGATGCTGATCTCGCCGTTGATGGGGTCGATCCTTGGGATTGGCTTGCGGCTTGCCCGTGGTGACAGCGCATATACGTTCCGGTGCAGGTAATCTGTTCGCAAGCGCTCATTTCAGCTGCTCGACCGACGCTTGATTTTTGCCTCACGCCGATCGATGCCCCTCTTCGAGCTGCTTGCACGGACATCGCCGACTCATCTGGGATGTTTTGAACGCTGCCCTTGGCGGCTTGGCAGGAATCATCGGCGTAACACGCAAAGAGGGCGGGAATGTCATCCCCGGTGTTGCGATTGCAACAGCTCTGATGCTCTCTCCTGCACCGCAGGATATGGATTGTATGGTGAGAGCGGCGTACGCTGTTGAGGGGCACTCTATCTGTTCTTCATCAATCACGTCTTTATCTGCGTCTCGACTGCATTTGTTGTCCTGAACCTGACTGACATCCCATCGAAGATTGAGCAGGACCCGTGAGAATTTTCAAGACACGCTATCTGATGGCCTGTAGCCATCCTGTCGCGCTGCCCAGCTGTTTCGCGGCGTATCAGAGCTGCAGGAAAATCTGAGAACGAGCAGGCGTAATATTTTGAGGAGAATCAAAACACCTCCGCACATTGCCATCTCCCTATACCTGGATAACGAGAAGAAAAACGCTGACGGTTTTTACAATCGCTAGAATATCGAAGGATGATCTTTGAGGAATTGACGGAGAAATTGCATCAAAAGACACAGCTCAAAAACTGTTTCACCTAGAAATCTTTTCTTCTGGAAGACCGTGAAGAAATGGAGGCGATGATCGATCAGAGGCTCAGTGAGACAGGAAAAAGAGCTATTCCTCTGTGCAGGAGCAGCAGACCGTGACTGCACTCAAATCTCGCCCGCGAGGAAGGGGAGAAGGGCAAGAATGCACATATTGGACTGAATCGTGAGGTGCGCATCGTTTTCCCGGAGATCTCCTCGCATCGCCGTCGGGAGTGTACGCGAACCTGCCGGAACAGGAGGGGATACATCGACAGATCTGAAGGAAAACCAGATTGCGTTTATCTATCTTAACGCCGATATGGACGAAGCGTCGCGCCATCGTCTGACCGAATGGATTTCGACAAAGCAAAACACGTGTAGAGGTACACTTCCTTCCTGAGACCACTGGCTGCAGCGGGAGGCAAAAGGGGCTATAGCTTTTACAGCGGAAGCAGCTGATACGAAATTCGTGACGCATCTTTGCATGCGTCGATTCGGTCGTCGTATGGATAAAGCAGCACGGTGAGGGAAGTATTTTCCCGTGATATGGAGGAACGTATGGCATTTCCGAAGGATTTCGGGCGCGCGGTCGCCGCAAATCAGTGCGAGGGCGCATACCATGCGGACGGCAAGGACTCGATATTCAGGACATCATGCCGCACGGCATCATGCGTTGACCGAGCAGCCGACCGCGGACAACCTGAAGCTCACGGCGATCTGACTTTACCATCGGTATCGGGAGGACATCGCCCTTTGCCGAGATGGGGTTCAAGGTGTTCCCGCACGTCGATTGCGTGGAGCCGCATCTCATCCGAACGGGATGAGGCAGAGCCGAACGAGGCGGGGCCGCAGTTCTACGGACGATCTCTTTCGACGAGTGCCTGCGATACGGCATCGAGCCGCTCGTCACGATCTCGCACTCACGAGACGCCGCTCCACCTCGCGAAACATACAACGGCTGATGAGCCACGACCTCACTGACTTTCACGAACGCTAGTGCGCACGATCTTTACGCGCGCCATCGGGATAAAGTCAAAAATACTGGCTGACGTTCAACGAGATCAACCTCGCCGCACGAGCTGCTGCTCGGGCGGCATCATGACGCCGAAGTCTGAGCTGTCACCGTCGGATCTCATCAGGCGTGCCACCATGAGTTCGTCGCCTCGGCACGCGCGGTCAAGATCGGGCATGAGATCATCCCGGACGCCAAGATCGGCTGCATGATCCTCGCGATGCCGACGCGATCTGCTGACCCCGCGCCCGACGACATGATCGCCGTCATGCAGGCGGAGCATTTTCAACGACTCTTCGGCGATATGCACGTACGCGGTGTACCCGGCTATATGAAAGCGGTACTTTCGTGAGAACGGCATCGAGATCAGGGCGACGGAGGCGGGAGCTGACTTCTGCGGGAGCACACGGTGGACTTCCGTCTCGTCCAGCTACTACGTTAGTATATGTGAGGCGCGGGCGTACGGTGGGCGGCGGCAATATCCTCGGCGGAAAGAAGAACCGTATCTGCGGGCAAAGCGAATGGGCTGGCAGATCGATCCCGCAGGCTGCGGTGCGGCTCGTGCTCAACCGCTTCTATGACTCGCTGGCAGAAGCCGCTGCCTTCATCGTGGAGAACGGCTGGGGCAAAGGACGTGCTTCGTCGCGGACGGCGCGGGCGGCAGCTGACGGTGGAGGACGACCACCGCATCGACTATCTGAACGATCATCTCGTGCAGGTGGAGGAGGCCATCGCGATTTCGGCGCCCGTCACGGGCTATACGACGTGGGGCTCGCATCGACCTCGTGAGCGCATCGACCGCGCAGATGAGCAAGCGCTATGGCTTTTATCTACGTCGACCGAAATGACGACGGGACGGGATGCTCGCGCGGCACCGCAAGAAAATCGTTCCACTGGTATAGGAACGCGGATCGCGACCAACGGCGGCTGTTGCAGCGCACGGTTGAATGAGGCGCAGAGATCCCCCGCCCATCGACCGCATTGAGGCACACGCGCGCGCAAACTCGCTTTTGTAGAAAACCACACACAACACGCGCAAGTGCGAAAGAAAATTGTACGCGGAAAAACTTGTCACTGATCACAGGCTTGTGATAAGATGAACACAGTCGTGCGTGCGGCTGCTGCCTGCGTCAGTAGAACACCCCGTGAATCGCTGCTCTAATGAGAGTACTGCAACGGATCAGCTGCATCCCCAGACAAAGGAGGCGCATCTATGGAAACCTTGGCCGCAATCATTTTTGTCGTGATGTACATGGCTGATCGTGTCGGAGAAGATCCACCGCACGGTTGCCGCGATGATCGGCGCAGTGCCTGCGATGCTGCTCGGCATCCTCTCGCAGGAGGTCGCGCCGCACCACTGTGGACTCGGAGACACTCGGCTGCTCGTCGGGATGATGGTGCTGGTCGGCGTGACGAAGGAGACGGGCCTTTTGACCACGTCGCCATCAAGGCAGCGAAATCTGCACAGGCGGAGCCGCGCCGCATCCTCGTTCACCTCTGCGTGATCACGGCGGTATTCGCCTTTCCCGACAATGTGACGACGGTGCGTCTGCGGTGCCGGTGACGTTCAGTATCACAAAGATTCTGAAAACCCGATCCGATGCCGTATTCGCTGACGCAGATCATCGCCCTGAACATCGGCGGAACGGCGACTCATCGGCGACCCGCCGAACATCATGATCGGCAGTGCGGTCAAGCGAACTGACCTTCGTCATGCGTTCATCGAACATCTCGCACCGATCGCCATTGTCTGTAATATGGTGGTTGTGCCTTTATCATGTCGACGATCTACCGCAAGAGCCTTGTGACGACGCCGGAGCTGCAGGCAGAGTTGACGCAGATGGACGAGAAGGCGGCGATCACGGATCACGCCCCGCTGAAGGTTCGCCTTGTGCTGGGGCTGACGATTCTCGGTTTTTCACGCACCCTTTACGCATATTGAGTCCTCGCTCATCGCCTTTCGGCGGCTTCCTCCCTGCTCCTCCTCGCGGGCGGCAGCGAGCATCTCGTGAAAAGGCGATGCACGCGGTCGAGTGGCCGACGATCTTCTTTCTTCATCGGACCTTTATCGCGGTCGGCGGTCCGATCGAGGTCGGCATCATTGCCCAGCCTGCGCAGAGACGGCGGTCACTGACGGGCGGCGGCGACGGCGATGATCGTCGCCTCCTCATCCTCTGATGAGTGTGATCATCTCGTCCATACTGGACAACATCCCGTTCGTCGCGACGATGATTCCGCTCATTCAGAAATATGGGCGCAATGGGCATCACGAATCCGAGCTGTTTCGGTGGTCGCTCGCGCTCGGTGCGTCTCGGCGGCAACGGGACGTTTCGTCGGCGCATCGGCGAACCTCATCGTGGCGGGAATGGCGGCGGAGCGCGGCGTACACATCAGCTTCGTCCGCTACTTTAAGATCGGCTTCTCCGCCCGCGCCGCTCACGATCGTCCTCCTCGACGGGCTACGTCTACGTCGCGCTATTCGTTTCGAAAATATAGGAAGCACTGATAAAGCTCGGCACTGCTACATCTTAACGCATCTCTTTTTCGCCCGCTGTCGTTGGCAAATCCTCCAGCATAGTCTTTGCTATGCGTCCGGTTTGCTGCCTCAATCGGACAAAAAATCTACGTCAATATGGCAGACCTCATTTTATCAGCGATTCCTATAAAAGAAAATTATTCTTTGCAGGAAAATAGAGCGTTTGCGCGAATCAAATCAAATACTGAAATTGCGGGAGACACCGGCACAGTTTCGGTGTCTCTTTTGACTCGAGGAATGCCCTGCTCTTTTGTGGTTTACGCAGCCGCAGCGCGGAGCAGGGAGTATCATCAGGCAGGAGGGAGCTATGTTTATTCTTGCATCGGCATCGCCGCGCCGCCGCGCGCTCCTGCGCCAGATCGGGGCGCAGTTCGTCTCGATCACGCCCGCCGTCGCGGAGCGCAAAGACGGGGAGCACCCGCGCGACGATGTGATCTACAATGCGCTGATGAAGGCGCGCAAGGTTGCGGAGGAATACCCCGACCACGCCGTCCTCGGGGCGGATACGGCGATGTCCTCGGCGGCAAGTCGTTCGGCGCCGCGTGACGCCGAGGAGGCGCGTCACATCCTCCCCTGCTGGAAGCGACGCCAGCACACGGTGTTGACGGGGATCGCGTGGGTCGTGGACGGCCGCGTGGTCACGGACGCGGCGGAGACGACGGTGCGCTTTGCACCGATGACGCCGGCGGAGATCGCCGCATACGTTGCGACGGGCGAGCCGATGGGCAAGGCGGGGGCGTATGCGATTCAGGGCGCGCGCCGTTCACATCGAGGAGATCCACGGCTCGTTCGAACGCTCGTCGGCCGCCCCTCTCACGCCGTGGCAGCGACTTCAGCGCGCACGGCGGGCGTCGTCATGGAGGCGGCGGACGATGCCGCTCTCTGACCCTCCCCGCACGGGGAGCTGCGCCGCGCGAGCGGCTTCTGGCGCATGGGGCGGCGGTGCTCAGCGATGCGGAGCCGCCGTCCTCCCGCGGACGGGCGCAGCCGGGAGAGAATGTCCTCGATCCGCGCGCGCGCATCGTCGCGCAGTTTCGCGAGGAGGGGCCTGCGGCGATCCCAGCGTATGCCCGCGCGCCGAGTTCGCGCGCGTATCCCGGGCATCGGCGGGGCAAAGGCGGCGACGGTGCTCGCCGCCCCTCGAGCTTGGACGCCGCGCCTACGCGGATCGCACGGATGCCGCACATCGAACGAGGCGGCGGATGTGATGACGCCTTCGGCGCGCTGTCATGCGGAGCGGCGCGAGCACTTCTTCGTCCTGCCGCTCTCGGCAAAGAACGAGCTGCTGATGCTCGCCGATGTGTCGACGGGGATCGCTCACGAACGCGCTGGTGCACCCGCGCGAGGTGTTCGCTCGAGCCCGCGATCCGCTGCGGCGCGGCGCATGTGATCGTCGCACACACCACCACCTGAGCGGCGATCCCACGCCGAGCGCGGAGGATCATCGCCCTCACGCGCAGCCCTGTACGAGGCGAAACTGCTCGGCATCCCCGTGACGGATCATGTCGTTGTCGCGCGGAACGGCTTTTCCAGCTTTGCCGAGGAGGGCTGATGTAAGGAAACCACCAGATAAAATGAAGTCCTTCCATGATTGGCGTAGATGTCCGGAACAAGGTGTGGAAAACCGGACGCAGAGTGGTGCCTGTGAGAGTGATTTTCCGCCGGAAGTGCGGGCAAAAAGATGCGTCTGATGGAGCGCTGAATTTATCAGTGATTCCGTAATACTCACAGAAAAGGATTTGCCGTTTTCATCATCGAAATATACCGATAAAGCATAACCACAATATGCAGCAATTTAGAGGGATTGCGATGAGCGACATCAAGAAAATTTCGTCCCTGTCGATGGTTCGGTCAACGGCTGCAAGGCTGTGGATGAGGCACCTCGATCGCGGAAAATGCGGTGCGGAGCTGGATTTTGTCTCACGTCGCGAGCAACATCACCGGGCGATAGTCCCGAGCCATATCGTCTTTGACCGCATCTGGGAGAAGCTGCCTCGCGAGCCTGACGGCGCGCAAGCACGTCAAGAGGCGGGCACGTCGCCGGGCATTCTGGAACTCTGCTCGAGGAGGAGAGAAGGTGATCTCATCATCGCGGGCAGCCGTGGTCTCGGCCTCCTCAAGGGGCGTCTTTATCGGCAGCGTCAGCCAGAAGGTGCGGAGGAGCCGAAGATCCCCGCCATGGTTGTAAATAGGGAGGTGCAGCCACTGACGGTACGTGAGCGTTTGAAGAGCAGGAGGAGGCTCTGCTGTCGCCGCTGGCGGCGCGCAGCGTGGATGCATCGCGCAGTCATCCGATGGCGGGAGTGCCCCTTTCGCACAAAGTTCCAACGCGACCGCGACCGCATTCGCATTCCAAGTCCTTTCGCCGACTGGAAAGCACAAGACGCAGGTCTACATCGTGGCGGGCGACCACTACCGCACGCGCATGACGCACAGTTTGAGGTGGCGCAGATCTCGCGCACGGATCGCGCGGAGTCTCGCGGCCCAACGAGGATCTCGACGGAGGCGATCGCCCCTCGGGCACGATGTCGGGCATACGCCGCTCCGCCAGCGCGGGCGAGGCGGTGATGGAGGAGATCCTCGGCATTTTGCCCACAACGAGCAGAGCCTGCGCATGGTGGAGATCCTGAGAGCGGCGGGCACGGGCTGAACCTTACAAGCGCGCGCGACGGCATCCTGAACCACACGGGGAAAGGGATGCCGTCGACGTCTGAGGGACGCATTGTCCGCATCGCCGACCGTATCGCCTACCTCTGCCACGACTATGACGACAGCCTGCGTGCGCGGGCTCCTCACGGCGGATGATCTGCCGGCGGAGGTGCGCGACGCAGTTCGGCACGGATACATCGGGCGATGATCACGGAGCATGGTGTCGGATATGATCGTCACCTCGGAGGCGCGGCGGTGACGCGGCACCTCTCCCGGAGGTGCAGCACGGGGATGGATGCGTTCCGCAGCTTTATGTTCGAGCACATCTACCACTCAAAGACGCTGCAGCGCACGAGCGCGCACAGGCGGGCTGCGTCCTCGCGCTCGCTGATGGATCACTTCACCGTGTACTTCGGACACACCGCCGCACGAGTTTATCGCGCGGGCGGAGCGGTGGGGGCGCGAGCAGTGCGTCGTGGACTACGTGGCGGGGCTGACGACAGCTACGCCGTCGCGCTCTGTCGCGAGATTCAGCATCCCGCCCGTCGACCAGATGACCATCAAACCGATATGAGTGTTGATGTGGCGATGCCCTTCGCGAACGCTTAGTTGCGCAGTGACCGCAAGGTCTCGTTCGTTTGCAAACAACGCGGCGCATCTTCTAAACGCGCTTCAAGCTCGAACGTGAAAGAAGCACGCCGGGCGAGCCGCCCGCTTTACTCACTTGCTTCACCTTCAGGGGTCCGCCCAGGTGCACCACCTCGACCGTCACGACCACTACCCACATATTATAGCGTCAGCGAAGGTAAACCACCGTGCGTGACCCGAGGATGGAGGCGTTCAGCAGCAGGTGCGCGCGGAACGGACATCCTCGCCGTCGCAGAGCTATGTATCTCGAAGCGCAAGGGCAACCGCCACTGGGGCGTTGCCCGTTCCACAGCGAAAAGACCGCATCGTTTTCCGTTGTGCCGTCAGAGGCTTTTTTACCGCTTCGGCCGCCATGCGGGCGGCGATGCGTTCAAATTTCTCCTCGCTCATCGAGCACATCACCCCGTTTGAGGCGATTCTGCGGCAGGCGGAGCAGCCCGGCATCGAGCGACCCCGCACGCAAGCGCGACGCACTGAGGAGGCGCGTCTGCGCGCCTCGCGACGACCTGCGCTGCGCGAAACGCGCTCGCGCGCGACTTTCCACAACTGCTTTCACCATGACGCGCGCACGGCGCGGGCGGCAAGGCATATCTCGCGGGGCGCGGCATCACGGACGAGGCAATCGAACGCTATGGCATTGGCTTTGCCCCGATGCGTGGTCAGTGCTCCGATGCGTTCCGCAAGCGCGGGCGTCGCGGAGCACGTCCTCGTCGATGCGGGCGTTGCCGTGCGGCGCGAGCGCGGCGACGGGATCTCACGACCGCTCGGGCGCGTCATCATCCCCATCGCGGATGAGAGCGTGGCGCATCGTCGGCTTTGGCGGGCGTGCGCTCGGCGATGCCCCAGCCGAAGTACCTCAACACGGCGGAGACGCCTGTCTTAATAAAGCGAAAGCCCTCTTCGGCATGGATCGTGCCCACAGCGCGATCGCCCGCGCGGGCTATACCATCGTCGTCGAGGGCTATATGGACGCGATTGCCGCGGGAGGCGCGTGACAACGTCGTCGCGACGCCTCGGCACGTCGCTTTACGAGCGACCACGCCGCCTCTGCTCCCGCGTGCCGCGCACCGCGCATCGTCTTTCTGCGTTACGACAGCGACCGCGCAGGGACAGGAGGGCGACCCTGCGCGCGCTCGCGGCGGTAGCATGGTCGCGCAGCGGAGCCGCGTCCTCCTCCGCCCGACGGCAAGGATCCCGATGAGTACGTGCACGCACGGCGCGGATGCGTCCCGCGCCTCGTCGAGACGGCCGTGCCCGCACCCGCCTTCCACCTGCGCCATATCCGCGCGCAGATGGCGGACGGGCATCGAGGACAGCGTGGCAGCGCGCGCGCGATGCCGCCCGTCCTCGCGGAGCTGATGCTGTGGAGCGCGCTATGCATACGAGAAGCCGCACGGCGGCGGAGCCTTCTCGACGAGGGGGCAGCCGACGCCCGCGCCGCTGGCTCGCGGCGCGGCGAGTGCGGCAGAGGAGCTCGCCGCACCCGCGCGGGCACGTCCGTACGCCGCGGATCGTGCCCCTGCAGCGTGCAGGGCGTCAGCTCATCGCGGCCGTGCGGCAGGACTCCCGATTTTCTCACGGCAGATCACGGCGGCTGTGCCGCCCGATGCGTTCCCCGATGAATTTTTCGGGACGATTTTCCGCACCGTCGCCGCGCAGATTGCGGCGGGGGCGGATTGATGCGGATTTCATCGCAGCGCAGCCGGCGGAGGAAAGCGCGGAGATCACACGCGCGCTGGTTGAGGAGCCGCCCACTACCGGAGGCACGCGCGGGCGCGCCTCACGGCATTTCGACGGGCGTATTCTGACCGCTGCCCCTCGCATTGCAGCATACGCATCGTGCAGAAACGATGATGCAAGAAGGAAAAAGCGGGCTACGTTGACGAATTAAACGAAGTGAAGCGCATTCAGGACGAGCTTTGCGCAGAAATAAAAAGCGGAGATTCCTTTAGTTCTGCTCGCAGCAAACGATATAATAACTAATAGTAGTTATTTAGGAAAAATATGAACTGAAAGGAGGGGGCAGCAGACCGCAGCATTACGAAAAAGAACGGAACAGACGGCTACGCCTGTAGAGATCAGTGGATCTGCTGGAAGAAAGGCAAAATCGAACGGCGGGACACTCACCTGCAGTGAGTTGATGGACGCGTCGCGCAGGACAGCGTGACCCCCGACGCAATGGATACGCTGTATCAGCGCTGCATGGATGAGGGCATCGAGATCATCGACGATGCCGATGTCGGCGCAGAGGATGACGCGGCGGATTTCGCCGATGATTTGGAGGATAAGGATGAGACGGACGCCGATGTCGATATCGACCTCTCCGTACCCGAGGGCGTTGCACTCGACGACCCCGTCCGCATGTACCTCAAGGAAATCGGGCGCGTTCCCCGCTGACCGCAGAGAGAGGAGGTCGATCTCGCACGCCGCATGGAGGCGGGCGATGAGTCGGCACGCCACCGTCTGGAGGAGGCGAATCTGCGCCTCGTCGTCAGCATCGCGAAGCGCTACGTCGGACGCGGCATGATGTTCCTCGATCTCATCCAGAGGGGAATCTCGGCCTCTGAAGGCGGTCGAGAAGTTCGACTACAGCAAGGGCTATCAGATCCAGCACCCTATGCGACGTGGTGGATCCGGCAGGCGATTACGCGTGCCATCGCCGACTCAGTGCGCGCACCATCCGCATCCCCGCTGCACATGGTTGAGACGATCAATGAGTATATCCGCGTCTCGCGTCAGCTCCTGCAGGAGCTTGGCCGCGACCCGACGCCGGAGGAAATCGCGCACCGCATGGGACTGAGTGTGGGCGCGTGCGTGAGATCATGAAGATCTCACAGGAAACCCGTGTCCCTTGAGACGCCGATCGGCGAGGAGGAGGACACACATCTTTCCGATTTTATCGAAGACGAGGCGGCACCCGACCCCGCTGATGCGGCGTCCATGCTGCTGCTCAAAGAACAGATCTCGGAGGTGCTGACGACGCTCGCCCCGCGTGAGGCGGAGGTGCTGCGTCTGCGGTTCGGCTTTGGTGGACGGACGCTCCGCACCCTCGAGGAGGTTGACAGAACTTTGGCGTGACGCGTGAGCGCATCCGCCAGATCGAGGCAAAGGCTCTGCGGAAACTCAGACATCCCGTACGTCTGCGCAAACTACAGGGAAATTTTGACGCGTAAGGTGGGAGAGCCTACCCAACATCGACAGGAGGACAGCCCTATGCCAGAGGGGACGGAGCAAAAGAAAGCGCCGAGCACCGACATCATTGAGCGACCGCTTGCCAAGGGAAGAAGAACGGTGGGTCGCTGCTTTTTGGTGAGCCTCATCGACGCGCTGCAAAAAAACAGGATATGTCCCCCGGACGAGATGGACGATATGTACCAACGCTTCCAGCGATGAGGGCGTGAGATTGTCGATGATGTGGCGGCGGCGGGAGACGCGGCAGACGATGATGACCCTGACAGCGAGGGAGGAGGTCGAGATCGACCTCTCCGTGCCCGAGGGCATCTCTTGGACGACCCCGTCCGTATGTATTTGAAGGAATCGACACGTCCCCTCCCTCACGGCAGAGGAGGAGGCTGCCCTCGCTCGGCGTATGGAGGCGGGCGACGAGGAAGCGCGGCATCGTCTGAGGAGGCGAATCTGCGCCTCGTCGTCAGCATCGCGGCAGCGCTCGTCGGACGCGGCATGCTCTTTCTCGATCCTCATTCAGGAGGGGAATCTCGGCCTCCTGAAGGCGGCTCGAGAAGTTCGACCACAGCAAGGGCTATAAATCCAGCACGTATGCGACGTGGTGGATCCGGCAGGCGATCACGCGTGCCATCGCCGACCGTGCGCGCACCATCCGCATCCCCGTGCACATGGTCGAGACGATCAACAAGCTCGTGCGCATCTCGCGTCAGCTCCTGCAGGAGCTCGGCCGTGACCCGCGCCCCGAGGAGATCGCAAAGGAGATGGGCATCAGCGTTGCACGCGTCCACGAGATCATGAAGATCGCGCAGGAACCCGTGTCGCTTGAGACGCCGATCGGCGAGGAGGAGGACTCCCACCCGGCGACTTCATCGAGGACGAGGCGGCACCCGCACCGGCGGAGGCGGCATCGTTCATCAGCCCTGCGGGAGCAGCTTGAGGAGGTCTTGGAGACACTGACCGACCGCGAGAAGAATGTCCCGCGCCTGCGCTTCGGCCTTGAGGACGGGCGCTCGCGCACACTGGAGGAGGTCGGGCAGAGCTTCGGCGTGACGCGCGAGCGCATCCGCCAGATCGAGGCAAAGGCGCTGCGCAAACTCCGCCACCCGAGCCGCAGTAAGGTGCTGCGGGACTTCCTTGAGTAGGAAATGAGGTGAACGGTATGACGCAGGTAATGATTCAGATGGAGGATGAGCTGTCCAAAGAACTGCATCAAGTCTGTGAGGACATAGGGCTTCCTGTATCTGCGGCTTTTTTGATCTTTGCCAAGCGCGTTGCACGTGATCGCAAGATACCGTTTGAACTCTCTGCCGCTCCAGATCCGTTTGACTCTCCGCGCAATATGGAACATCTTCGCCGCAGCATCGCCCAGCTCAATGCGGGGCAGGGCACAGAGCACGAGCTGATCGAGGACACGGCGGATGCGTAAAATTTGGTCGGACGAGGCATGGGAGGACTACCTCGACTGGCAGATGCAGGATAAAAAGACATTGCGCCGAATCAATCTTCTCATCAAGGATGCAGAGCGCAATCCATACACGGGGCTGGTAAACCGGAGCCCCTCAGAGGAGATCTGAGCGGATTTTGGAGCAGACGGATTGATGAGAGAAACAGACTCGTCTACCGTTTTTCTTCGGATTTTCTTGAGATTGCTTCGTGCAAAGGGCATTATGACTGAGAAGTCTCTGCGGTACAACATTTTTTTCTGACAGCGGGGCATACAGCCTTTATAATACGCTTGTCTGACACATTCCTCGATAGCTCAGTCGGTAGAGCGTCTGACTGTTAATCAGAATGTCACTGGTTCGAGTCCAGTTCGAGGAGCCATTTGAATCTTTGGAGTGTAACGGAGAGGTTACACCCTTTCTTATATTTATTTGCGGGGATGCCCCGCGCAGTGAAACGACAAGGAGGGTGGCTATGCAGCTCGATGCGCGGCTGGCGGCGATTGCGGCGCTTGTTCCGGCACGGAACGACACTGGCGGACATCGGCGCAGACCATGCCTCACCTCGCGGCGACGCTCGTCTCTGTACGGGCACGCGCCGCGTGCGGTCGTCGGTGATCTCAGCGCGGGCGCATGCGAGGCGGCGCGGCGGACGGTCGGCGCACAGCGGCTCGCACAGCAGATTGACGTGCGGCAGGGGGACGGGCCTCCGTCCTCCTGCCGGGCGAGGCAGAGAGCATCGTCATCGCGGGCATGGGCGGCGCGCTCGATCGCCGATATCCTTTGTGGGGCACAGGACATCCTCGGGGACGTCGGACGCTTGTCCTCCAGCCGATGAACGGTGCGGAGAAGCTCGCGCCGCTGGCTCTATGCGCATGAATGGACAATCGAGAGAGAGACGCTTGCCCGTGCGGGCGGGCATCTCTATGAGATCATCCGTGCCGTGCACGGACACACGGAGATGCCCGATGAGGCACTGTTCCACATCTGCCACAGCTCGTTCAGCAGCATGACCCGCCCTCGGCGAGCACATCGCGCGCAAGGCGGCACGGCTCGCCCGTGCAGCAGAGGGCATGGAGGGGAGCGCGGAGGCGCGCCGGAGTGCGGAGTACCGCGAAACGGTGTCACTTTTGGCGGCGCGGACACTGCAGGCGCTCATCCATGCGGATCGACGAACACCCCTAAACCCCGTCGAAACAGAGGAGAAACCGAGCGCTCCCCCAAGCCTCCCTTATCGGAACAGGGGAGAAACCGAGCGTCTCAGCCTCCCCGTCGCAACGGGGAGGGACCGCTTGCGGTGGTGGGGGCGCTCTGAAGAGAGCTGTCAACGGACATCGAAAACAACAGCGCAGCGCATCAAAAGAACGCACATCATTTTACGGAACTCCCCCATCGAAAATCCCAACGCATCTAAGGAGGTCGCCTATGCTCAGCTGTCAGGTCGTCATGAACGCCCTCGAACGCATTGCCCGCGCCATCTGGCGGAGGACTGGACAACACAGGACTGCTCGTCGGCAGCTTTTCACAGAAGGTGGAGCGCATCCTCGTCGCGCTCGACGTGGACGACACCGTCGTCGCCGAGGCGATCGAACGCAGCGCGGACACGATCGTCGCGCATCATCCCGCGATCTTTCGCGGCATGAAGCAGCTGCGCACCGACCTCCCGCTCGACGGCGGCTCGCCGCACCTCACGCACGGCATCGCCGTCGCAGCGGCGCATACGAACCTCGACATCACGCGCGGCGGCGTGAACGACGTCCTCGCAGAGCGTCTGGGGCTGGAGAAGCTCAAGCACCTTCATCACGACCGAGCAGGGCGGACGGCAGCGGAGAGCCTCGGGCGCATCGGCACGCTCCCCCGCCCCCGTCGCCATCGACGACTTTGCCCATAGTGTACGCGAACGGCTCGGCGTCTCCCCACGTGCGCCTCGTACGTGCGCCGCAGACCGCTCCCGTCCGGCGCGTGGCCGTTGTCGGCGGCGCGGGCGCGGAGTTCATCGACACAGCGTGCGGCGCGGCGCAGATGTTCACCTCACGGGAGATGTCAGTACCACGAGGCACAGCGCGCCGCCGAGCAGGGCATGCACCTCATCGACGCGGGGCATTTCGGCACGGAGCGCCCTGTCCTGCCTGTCCTCGCCGACCTCCCTGCGCGCGGAGCTCGCGGCGGAGCATGGGACGGTGGAGATCCTCGTCACCGAGAAACAGCGCGACGTATTCGACGTCATTATATGGAAAGGGAATCTATGGAGCAGAAGCATATTCGCAATTTTTCCATCATCGCCCACATCGACCATGGAAAATCCACCATTGCCGACCGCCTCATCGAGTACACAGGGGACACCCAGTGAGCGCGAGATGGAGGCGCAGGTGCTCGACAGCATGGATCTCGAGCGCGAGCGCGGCATCACCATCAAGGCACAGACCGTGCGGCTCGACTATCGCGGCGAGGACGGGGAACTGTACGAGCTGAACCTCATCGACACACCGGGACACGTCGACTTCAACTACGAGGTCTCGCGCAGCCTTGCCGCGTGCGAGGGCGCACTCGTTGTCGACGCGGCACAGGGCGTGGAGGCGCAGACCCCGGCGAACGTCTACCTCGCGCTCGAGCACGACCTCGAGATCGTGCCCGTCATCAACAAAAATCGACCTCGCCGAGTGCCGAACCCGAACGCGTCAAGGGAGGAAATCGAGGACAGCATCGGTCTCGACACGAGTGCCGCCGTCCTCGCCTCGGCCAAGACTGGCATCGGCATCAAGGAAACTCGACGCCGTCGTCGCCTACATCCCGCCGCCCGAGGGCGACGCGGACGCACCGCTGCGCGCTCATCTTTGACTCCTACTTCGACGCAGCAAGGGCGTGATTGCTCACGTGCGCGTCAAGGGAGGGCGTGATCCAAAAAGGGCATGAAGCTGAAAACTCATGGCGACGGGCAAGACCTTCGAGGTCACGGACGTCGGCTGCTTCCGCCCGCGTCCCGTCGATACGGGCGAGCTCCGCACGGGCGAGGTCGGCTTTCATCGCGGGGGCGCTGAAGGACGTACGCGACGTGCGCGTCGGCGACACCGTCACGGGTGCCGAGCGCCCCGCTGTTGAGGCGCTGCCGGGCTATCGCGGCGTCACGCCCATGGTCTTCTGCGGCCTCTACCCCGAGGACAGCAAGGACTATGACAACCTCCGCGAGGCACTCGAAAAAACTCCAGCTCAACGACGCCGCCCTCGTCTTTGAGCCCGAGACCCTCCATCGCCCTCGGCTTTGCTTCCGCTGCGGCTTCCTCGGCCCCTCCACATGGACGTCATCCAGGAGCGCCTCGAACGCGAGTACAACCTCGGCCTCATCATGACCGCGCCTTCCGTCGTCTACCACGTCTCACCGCACGACGGCACCACGCGCGAGGTCAGCAACCCCGCCGACCTCCCGCCCGCGACCGAGATCGAGCGCATCGAGGAGTTGTGGGTCAAGGCGACCGTCATCGTACCAAAGTGACCACGTCGGCGCCGTCATGGAGATCTCACAGGAAAAACGCGGCGTATTCCAGACCATGGACTCACCTCGACGCGACGCGCGTCACCGTCATCTACCACATCCCGCTGAACGAGATCCCTCTACGACTACTTCGACCGGCTGAAATCCGCCACGCGTGGCTACGCCTCCTCGACTACGAGCCGATCGACTACCAGACCAGCAATCTTGTCAAGCTCGACATCCTCCTCAACGGCGACCCCGTGGACGCGCTCTCGACCATCGTCCACCGCGACCGTAGCTGCCGCACGCGGCCGCCAGCTCGCGACCAAGCTGAAGGAAATCATCCCCAGCAGATGTTCGAGATCCCCATCCAGGCGGCCATCGGGAGCAAAAATCATCGCATCGCGAGAACGTGCGCGCCCGCCGCAAGGACGTTCTCGCAAAAATGCTACGGCGGCGACATCACGCGCAAGCGCAAACTCCTCGAAAAACAGAAGGAAGGCAAAAAGCGCATGAAGGCCGTCGGCAGTGTCGAGCTCTCACAGGAAGCATTCATGGCAGTGCTGGAAAAATTGACGACTGACGCACGCGGGGCAGAGGGCGAGCCGTGGGGCATCTACGTCCACATCCCCTATTGCGTGAAAAAATGTGCATACTGCGACTTCGTCTCCGTCCCGTCCGCGCAGCATGCGGCGGAGATGGAGGCCTACGCGGCGGCGCTGACGGCAGAGATCCTGCGCGAAGTACCGCCGCTTCGTGCCCGGTGGGGCGCGGCGGCGACCATCTACGTGGGCGGCGGCACGCCGACGGCACTGCCCGCGCTACTCCTCACGGGACTGCTGGAGACACTCCACACGGCGGCGGGAATGCCTGTGGAATGCACCATCGAGGCAAACCCCGGCACCGTGGACGCAGCGTACCTCGGCGCACTCCGTGCGGCGGGCGCAAACCGCCTCAGCCTCGGCGTACAGAGCTTTGACGATGCGCTCCTCTATGGCATCGGGCGCATCCACACCGCCGCGGAGGCGGAGCAGGCATTTCACGCGGCGCGCGGCGGGATTCGAGAATATCAGCATCGACCTCATGTACGGACTGCCGGGGCAGACCCTTGATCACCTGCGCCGCAGCGTCGCGGCGGCCGTCGCCCTCGCGCCGGAGCACCTCTCCGTCTACGGGCTGACCGTCGAGGAGGGGACACCGTTCGCGGCGATGCAGGCGGCAGGGCGGCTTGACCTCCCCACGGAGGAGGCGTCCGAGGGATGTGGCGACTTCCTCATGGCGGAGCTGCCCGCGCGCGGCTACGCCCCGCTATGAGATCGCGAACTTCGCGCGGCGGGGCTTTGAGAGCCGGCACAACCGCGGCTATTGGCACATGACGCCCTACCTCGGACTCGGCGCGGCAGCGCACGGCTATGTGGACGGCGCGCGTTGGGCGAACGAGGCGGACATCCCCGCCTACATCCGCGCCGTGCGGGAGGGGACGTGCACACGTACCCCCGAGGACGGCGCGCGCACACGAGAGCGTGCGATGGAGGAGTATGCCTTCCTCGCCCTGCGCACGGCGGAGGGCATCGACGCGGCGGACTTTCATCGCCGCTGGGGGCGAGACTTGAGGAAGTCTACGGCGCGGTGATCGCGCACTACGCTACGCTCGCCTCCTTCGCCGCACGCGGCGGGCGCCGCGCTGACAGAGGCGGGCATGAAACTCGGCAACGAAGTCTTTGCCGCATTTTTGCTTGAGGAGTAGGGGGGTGGTATGATAGGGAAGCAATTCTCTAAGCCTCTCGTCGCATAGTGGAACGCTGATCTCATCGCATCTCTAAGCCTCCCGTCACGACGGGGAGGTGGCGAGCACGCGAGCCGGAGGGTGCGCCATGGACGATGGCAATATTACTGTGCATCGAGCGATAACCTCGCAGGTCACAAGCGTTCCCCCATCGCCTCTGCAGTCTGGCACTTCCGCCCGTGCGGGAGAGCTGGCACCGTACACCAATTATCAATAGACAGGAGAAATTTCCATGAAAACACTGACCATGATCGAAATGCAGGGGCTGCCCCTACTGCGCGAACGCACATCGCGCCATCGACGCACTGCGCGCGGAGGGCGGCGTGTACGCGGACGTTCCGCTCACCTTCATCGACGAGAACCGCGAGCCTGAGCGCACCCAGCCCCTACGCCGGGCAGTACTACTACGTCCCGAGCATCTTCATGGACGGCACGAAACTCTACGAAGCACAGCCGGGGCAGAGCTACGAGGCCATCTATGCCGAGGTAAAGAACGCGTTTGATGCGGCAAGTGCGAGTAAAGGGGACGCGGTTTACACGAGGCTGACAATCTTGTGTAAACCGCTCCGCCTTTTGTGCCCCTTCCACCGCGGCATAGTAGCTTTCCCCCGCTTGCGGGGAAGTAGCGACACAGCGAGCCGATGGGGGGCAGCAGCCACATCGGCTCGTGAATTGCGGCACAAATACGTGAGAATTCGCTCACAAAATGAAATAAAACTTGTAAAATCATTTGAAATGACGCATAATAAGTGACGCATTAGTATTATTACATACTGCACAGAGTTTGCAGAAAAAGGATGAGGTGATTGTATGCATCAACCGGTTACGGACAACCCCTTTGTTATCATGGTCATCAACATGGTCATTGTCTTTGCCGTGCTGACTGCGGTGTGGGGGCTCATCGAGCTGACCCACATCATCGACCCAACGAAGAAAAAGGCGGAGCCTGCCGCACCGCCCCAGCCCGCCGCTGCGCCTGCCGCACCTGCTGCGGCAGTCGCACCTGCCGCAGAGGAGGGCATCAGCGCGGAGACCATCGCGGTCATTGCCGCCGCCGTCGCTGCCTGCGGCTGCAGCCCTGCACAGATCAAAGCCGTGCGTCCGGCGGAGCAGCCCTCGTGGAGCCGCTATGCACGTGTGCGCGGGATGCGCTAGGGAGGGATCATCATGGACTTTATCAACGCATTTGCCGTCTCCCTGCAGGCGATTGGTCAGGGCAGCGGATTCGTGGGATTCACCTCCGGCAACCTCATCATGATCCTCGTCGGGCTATTGCTCCTCTACCTCGCATTTGCCCGCGACTTCGAGCCGCTGCTCCTCAGCCCGATCGCCTTCGGCTGCATCCTCGCGAACGTTCCGTTCAACGGCATTTGAGGAGCCGGGCGTCATGTCCGCCATCGGCATGGGCATCAAGTACGAGATCTTCCCGCCGCTCATCTTCCTCGGTGTCGGCGCGATGACGGACTTCGGCCCCTTGATCGCCCGCCCGTCGAGCCTCCTCATGGGCGCGGCGGCGCAGTTCGGCGTCTTTGTCGCTCTGCTCGGCGCGATGATGCTCGGCTTCAACGCACAGGGAGGCTGGCTCCATCGGCATCATCGGCGGTGCGGACGGCCCGACCTCCATCTATCTCGCCTCCAAGATGGCACCGCACCTCCTCGGCGCGATTGCCGTCGCGGCGTACACCTACATGGCACTCGTGCCGCTCATCCAGCCGCCCGTCATGAAGCTCCTCACCGAAGCGGGAGCGCGAGGTCGTCATGGAGCAGGCACGTGAGGTCACGAAGTTCGAGCGCATCGCCTTCCCGATCGTCTCGACCATCTTCATCAGCCTCTCCCGCCGTCCATCACCGCCTCCTCGGCATGCTGATGCTCGGCAACCCTTCCGCGAGAGCGGTGTGACGGATCGTCTCTCGATACGGCGCAGAACGCGCTCATCAACACCGTCACCATCTTCCTCGCACTTGGCACGGGGCTCACGATGAGCGCCGAGAGCTTCCTCGTCAAGGAAACCCTCATGATCATCGGGCTGGGTCTTGTCGCCTTCATCTTCGGTACGGCGGCAGGTGTCGTCCTCGGCAAGGTCATGTGCCGCGCGACGGGCTGGAAGATCAACCCGCTCATCGGCTCGGCGGGCGTCTCTGCCGTTCCGATGGCAGCGCGCGTCAGCCAGATCGTCGGCATCAAGGCAAAGCCCGGCAACTACCTCCTCATGCACGCCATGGGCCGAACGTCGCAGGCGTTATCGGCACCGCCGTCGCCCGCAGGTGCGATGCTCGCGATGCTGATGTAATGCTGCGCTTGTTGGCGAACGCTCTCATTTGACAAAATCATCCTTCCTCTGTACTATGGGGGAAGGATTTTTTATTCTTCGCACACTTCCACCGAAGAACCGATAAGAACAAGTGGGAAAAGAAAGGAAAGTACCGCCCAAGACACAAGAAAGGCGCGGGCTTTCATCATGGGAGGAAAACTTATGCGCGGCACATTCCTACGGCATCGGCGTCGGCCCGGGCGATCCCGAGCTGCTCACCGTCAAGGCAATCAAGGCAATCGAGGCGGCAGATGTCCTCATTGCCCCCAAGACCGAGAAAAAGGACGGCAGCGTCGCCCTCAAGATCGCCCGTCCCTACCTCAAAGAGGGCGTCGAGATCGTCTATCAGGTATTCCCCATGGTCAAGGACTTCGCGAAAAATCCCGAAGCATGGGAGGAGAACAAAGCAGAGATCCTTGCCCTCCTCGACGCGGGGAAGAACGTCGCCTTCCTCACCCTCGGCGACCCCATGTTTTACAGCACCTACATCTACGTCTTCCGCCTCACTGGAGCAGGAGGACGTCGAGATCGTCACCATCCCTGGCGTACCCGCCTTTTGCCGCGATCGGCAGCCGGCTCAATCGCCCCATTGTGGAGGGGGACGACATCCTCGCCATCATCCCTGCGACGGCGGATCGTGCACAGCTCGAAAAAATCATGGCGGTCGCGGGCAGTGCCGTCGTCATGAAGGTCTACCGCAACTATCCCTGAGATCGTCGATCTCCTTGAGAAAAATGACATGGCGGAGGACGCCGTCCTCGTCAGCCGCGCAGGGCTCGACGATGAGAAGATCGTCCGCGACATCGACGCACATCGCGACGCGCCGCTGAACTACCTCTCCACCATTCTCGCACGGAGGAACTGACGATGAAAAGACTTGGCACGATTCTCCTCATCGCTGCATCCCTCGTCCTCAGTGCGTGCGGCGCTCGCACCATCCGCCGGCAGCGGGGCGGACGGCAGTTACGCTACCGTGACGGACGACAACGGGCGCACCGTCAGCTTTGACCAAAAGCCCGCGCGCATCGTCGTCACCTCCGCCTCCTTTATCGAGCCGCTCCACGCCGTCGGCGGCGAGATCGTCGGACGCCCCGACTCCGAAGATGAAGATCCGGACGCGGCAAAGGCGGCGCCCTCCATCGGCAAAACCTATCAGATCGACACGGAGAAGCTGATCTCCCTCTCGCCTGACCTCGTCATCCTCAACCGCGGCATGAACGAAAAACTCATCGACACCCTCGGGGCGAACGGCATCAAGACCCTCGTCCTCGACGGCAAGAGCTACGATGATGTCAAGCGTGAGATCGGCATCCTCGCCGCGCTCACGGGGAGCAGAAAAAGGGGAGGAGCTCGTCCGGAAGATGGACAGCGACCCGACGCCGTGCGCCGCTCCATCCCGCAGGAGAAAAAGCGCGTCGCCATCATCCACAGCACGGGGCAGGGACTCTCCGTCCAGCTCGACGGCAGCATCGCGGGCTGCATCGCGAACATGCTCGGCTGGGAGAACACGGCGGCAGGCATGCCCGCCCTCGACAAGAACCCCGACGCCGCCCCCTACAGCATGGAGACCCTCGTCGCGCAGAACCCCGACATCCTCTTTGTCACGAGCATGGGCGACGAGGCGGAGATCCGCGCGTCCATGGAGGCGATGTTTGCGGGCAACCCCTGCATGGCAGAGCGTCACCGCCATCCCGCGAGGGCAGGGTCTACTACCTGCCGCAGGAAATGTTCCTCTTCAGCCCCGGGCTTGACTACCCCGCAGCGGCGAAGTACATGGCGGGGCTTGTCTATCCATGAGAAAACGCATCCTCGTCCTCGTGCTCTTTGCCGTGCTCGCCGTCGTCGGCTGTATCGTATCGACGGCAAAGGGCTCGGTGGACATCCCCTGCGCGGAGATCGCCGCCGCCCTCGGCGGTGTGCGAGACACGGCACACGCCCAGATCTTCTGGAACATCCGCCTGCCGCGCACCATCGTCGCAGCCCTTGTCGGCGTGAACCTCGCCCTCGCGGGAGCGATCCTGCAGGCGATCCTGCGGAACCCGCTCGCCGACCCGCACATCATCGGCATCTCCTCCGGCGCGGGGCTGGCGGGCATCTTTATCATGCTCGTCCTGCCGGGTGCAGCGTGGCTCATCACGCCGGCGGCGTTCGGCGGGGCAATGTTCGCCGCCCTCCTCATCTACCTCCTCGCGTGGCGTGACGGCATCCGACCGACGCGCGTCATCCTCGCGGGCGTTGCCGTCTCGGCATTCCTCGGCGCGGGCATCTCCGCCATGATGATCCTCTACAGCGACCGCGTCCACAGCGCGCTCATGTGGATGGTCGGCGGGCTCTCCGCGCGGAGCTGGCCGCACGTCGAGATGCTCCTCGCCGTACACCGTCGGGGCGGGGCTCTGCGCCTGCTCGCGGCGGGACGGCTCAACATCCTCCTCCTCGGTGACGACATGGCACGCGGCGTGGGCTTGCCGTCGAGCGCACGCGCGTCATGCTCACGGCACCGCCGCCCTCCTCGCCGCGAGCGCCGTCTCCGTCGTGGGGGCCCTCGGCCTGCCGGGCTCATCGTCCCGCACGCGCCGCACGCCTCATGGTCGGCGCGGATCACCGCGTTCTCCCTGCCCGCGGCGGCACTCCTCGGCATCGCTGTCCTCACCCTCAGCGATACGGCGGCGCGCCTGCTCTTTCGCTCCGCTTTGAGCGCTGCCCGTCGGCATCCCTCATGGCGGTCATCGGCGCACCGTTCTTCCCTCTATCTCCTGCGGAGGCAGCTATGAGCGCCGTACTGCGGGCGGCGGGCTCACCGTCTCCGCCGCCGGACGGGAGATCCTGCACGGCGTGGACATCGAGATCCCGGCGGGCGGCGCACGGCGATCATCGACCGAACGGCGCGGGCAAGACCACCCTCCTGCGCGCCCTCGCGGGACTAGAACCCGCACTATACGGGAACCATCGAGCTGGCGGGGCGCGAGCTGCACAGCTATACGGCGCGGGAGCTGGCACGCGTGCGCGCCATCCTGCCGCAGGAGGCGCGGCGGCAGCGGGGCTCACCGTGCGCGGAGCTCGTCGCTCACGGCCGATCGGTCCCACGTGCGGGCGGTTCTCCCTGCGCACGGGCGCGGCAGACCGCGATGCAGTCGCATGGGCGATGGAGATGGCGAACGTGGCCGCATTCGCCCGCGCGTGACGTACACACCCTCTCGGGCGGCGAGCGGCAGCGCGTCTTTCTCGCCATGGCACTCAGCCCAGAAGCCGCGCCTCCTCCTCGACGAGCCGACCACCTATCTCGACATCGCGCATCAGCTGCGCGTCATGGAGATCACGCGCCGCCTCAGCGCGGAGCACGACATGACCGTGCTCATGGTACTGCACGACATGGCACACGCCATGCAGTACGCCGACGACATCATCCTCGTGCGCGACGGTGCTGTCGCCGCCACGGGCACGCCCGCCGAGGTTCTCACCGAGGAGCGCATCGCCGCCGTATTCGACGTCCACGTCGAGCTCCTGCGCGCGTCGGGCGGCACGCGCATCCCCGTCCCGCTCGCCCTCGTGGGGGAGTGAGAGTGGATGAGATGTATCAAAAATCATTGACAATGCACGATAAAATTCATACAATGAAATTGTCATAACCCTGATGAGAGGAGGTAAAATCATGGCACAGACCAGCGTGAGCATCCGCATGGATGCAGACCTCAAGCGAGCATTCGACGAATTTTGCACGGAGATCGGCATGACGATGACGACAGCGTTCTGCGTCTTTGCAAAGACGGCGGTACGCGAGCGCAAAATACCGTTTGAGATCTCATTGGAGCGGAGCAGTGACCCGTTCTATTCACCGAGCAACATTCAGTATCTGGAAGGACTAAAGCGCGACATTGAGGCAGGAAATGGACATTTTGCTGCGCATGACTTGATCGAGGTGGATTGATGGGGCTCCTTTGGGAAGACCGTGCATGGGAAGAATATCTGTATTGGCAGACGCAGGACAAGAAGACGTTGAAGCGTCTCAACGCGGTGATCCGCGACATTCAGAGAGATCCCACGGGAGGTATGGGAAAGACCGAACGCCTCAGAGGAAATCTCAGCGGATGGTGGAGCAGACGCATTGACGAAGTGAATCGTGTTGTTTACTACGAACAGGACGGCATCATCCATATCGCCTCTTGTCGCGGGCATTATGAAAAATAGAGAATCACTGATGAGAGGAGGTAAAATCATGGCACAGACCAGCGTGAGCATCCGCATGGACGCAGACCTCAAGCGGGCATTCGACGAATTCTGCACGGAGATCGGCATGACGATGACGACGGCGTTCTGCGTCTTTGCAAAGACGGCGGTACGTGAGCGCAAAATACCATTTGAGATCTCATTGGAGCGGAGCAGTGACCCGTTTTACAGTGCGGAGAACATGGCGCTGCTCAGGTCGTCGATTGCACAGATGGAAGCGACGGGCGGCGCTACATGACTTGACTCCGTAACGCCAACGCCAGTCTCCCCTGCCGAGGCGGGGAGGTGGCACACGCAGTGTGCCGGAGGGGCGCCACGCACGCGGGGTATGTCTCTGCCATAGGAACGTCAGCAGCCACGCACAGAACCTGAAACCAATCTGAATTTCATCACCTAGTATAAAATTAATTCACAATAGGACTTGCATTTTATTTTTCTGCATGGTAATATAAAGACGTTCCAAACGAGAGGATACAGAGGGCAAAGGAAACATGGATACTTTCACCCGTGTATTCCTCCGAATGGAAATCGAGTATTTCTCATTTATTGAAGGAGGAGTTTTTCATGAAGAAGACACTCGTATCCGCACTCGCAACGGCACTCGTTGTCGGCGCAGCATCCACCACGTTCGCAGCTGCGAACCCGTTCTCCGATGTGCCCCGTGACCACTGGGCATACGACGCTGTAACGCAGCTCGCTGCTGACGGCGTTGTCGAGGGCTACGGCGACGGCACGTTCCGCGGCGACCGCAACATCACGCGTTACGAGATGGCGCAGATGGTGGCAAAGGCAATGGCAAAGGGCGACATGTCCGCATCGGATCGTGCACTCGTTGACCGCCTCGCAGCAGAGTTCGCTGATGAGCTCAACAACCTCGGCGTCCGCGTCTCGAACCTCGAGCGCAACGCTGACATGGTGAAGTGGAACGGCAAGGTCTCGTATACGCATGAGAGCAAGCGTCCTGAGGGACAGGCGAAGGAGAACTCGAACGAGCTCCTGTTCCGCCTCGAGCCGAAGGCTGAGATCAACGATCACTGGCATGCGATTGCACGTCTCTGATGCCACGATCGAGCCCGGGCAAGGATCAGGGCAGTGACGGCAAGGTTACGCTGAAGCGTGCCTACGTGCAGGGCGACTATGACAAGTTCCAAGTTCGTCTCGGCAAGATGGCACTCGTTTCTTCTGAGAACTATCAGGCACCGGGCTCGATCATCATCGACGATACCTTCTCGGGCGCACAGGTCACGTTCGGCAACGATCTGAAGGCGACGGTTCAGGCTGGCCGCTATAAGGGCGGTTTCCTTGATAAGGACAAGCTCAGCGACCGCGCCAACTATCAGGGCGTGCAGCTCCACTACGACAAGAACAACTTTCGTCGCAGGGTGCGGGCTACTACCACTTCAAATCGAAGGATATCGCCGCTTATACGACGAACGCCAAGGATACGCTTAACGTCTGGGGCGTAGATCTCGGCTACCACTTCGACAAGAACAGCTTCCTCTCCGGTGCCTATGCACATGCGAATAAGCTTGATGATGAGAGCAAGTACAAGAAGTCCTATCAGATCACCTATGCCTACAAGGGTGCAGACATGATGGACAAGGGCTCGTGGGGCGCATACCTCTCCTACCGTTACCTCGGCGCGTGCTTCGGTGAAGGCGACGACGGATGGTGCACAGCTCGGCACGAAGGGCATTGAGGTCGGTGCAGACTACACGCCGTTCAAGAACGTTGTCCTGACGGGCAAGTACTTCAAGGGCAAGGACATCGACGGCGACAACGAAGGTTCAGAAGCTCTACGGCTCAGGTTGAGTTCTTCTTCTGATCGATTCTTCGGTCAGCGGCAGATCACTCGCGTAATAAAATCCCCTCCTACGGGAGGGGGATTTTGATGTTGTGTTTTTTCTTGCCCATGGGTGATTCCACGTGTTATAATACGCCAAAGGAGGGAGACGATGCGCAGTTATTCATCCCGAGAGATGATTAAGCTATTGAGATCTGATGGATGGTATGAGTGTGCATTGTGTCGGGATCACCATCAATTCAAACATCCGACGAAGAAGGGCGTGTGACTGTGCCGCACCCTGTCAAGGATCTTCCCCAGTATCTTGTAAAAGTCGATTGCAGAACAGTCGGGGCTCGCACTCTAAGGAGGGAATTCCCATGAATGATACGTATGTGTTCCTCCGTTTTCCATACAGAAGCGGACGGTATTTCGATATTTTTTCCTGATTTGCCGGGCTGTTTTTCGTGCGCAGATACAATGGAACAGGCATTTTCGCATGCGAAGGAGGCACTGCAGCTGCATCTCTATGGGAATGGAGGAGGATGGCGAGACAATCCCTGCCGCATCGCCCGTCGGGAAGATTCCGCTTCGTGCAGGAGAAACCATCGCTATGATTGAGGCGTGGATGCCTCCCTTCCGTGAGCGGATGGACAACAGGGCGACCAATAAGACGGTGACCATTCCACGTTGGCTTGATACACTGGCGCGACGAGAGAAGGTGAACTACTCTCAGCTCCTCCAGCGTGCGCTGAAATCCTATCTCGGCGTAGGAGAGAATCCATCCTCGCGTGTGCATATTTGAGGAATCAGTGAAACATGGGAGCTGCCGGATTGACGTAGATTTTGTCCGATTTGCTAACGATAAGCGGACGAAAAAAATGCATAAACGCAAAAAGGGTGTTTTTATTAAGGCCAATTTTTAGAAAAATCTTGTGGCGTGAGCGCTGGCACACGTGAGGAAGTAAAACCACTTGCATCTCGTGTGATGATAAAATCGCAGTGGAGGATTCCGCGCAAACGGCGACAAGTCCGTCCTCAAAAATCAGGCGTCCGATTGTGCAGAGCCTTCTGGATGTGTGCATACGTAACATCGCAGACAGAAAGAATATCCAGAATGTGTTCTGTCAGCTTGATGAGGCAAGCTCTGTATCGATGCAGGTTCTTCCGTACAAAGTAGAATATGTCTGTGATGCACGAAGCTGTCGTATATCCCTGATTTGTCTGCTTTCGCAGAGACGGAGAACGTCTGCGGATGATGCTGCAAATGGTGCTCGGGCGAGCAGAACGTCGAGAATGATGTTTGTATCACATAGGATGTTCATGACGCTGCAGCCTTTCTTCGCGGATGTCCGTTGCCGTTGTTTTCCGCAGGGCGTTTTTAGCAGGCCATATAGATGGTCCACTGCACTCATTTTTGGGGCGACCATGTGCGCGACGGGTTTTCCCTCGACGGTGAGGAAAATATCCTCATGTGGAATGAGAGCCAAGTATTTATCCATATTGGCGTGAAAGTCAACGGTGGTGACAAACATAGTGACCCCCTTCCTCATAAAAAGGGGCTGTGCTACTGCACAGCCCCTGCTCTGTTACACTGATACGTCGATGCTGCCGCCGAGGCTCGGGTCGAGGCTCGCGGTGCTCTGCTCGATCAGGTCGAGTGCCTCACTGCTCGAGTCCATCGCCATCTTTGCGGCGGCGATGCCGATGCTCTGTGCGGTCTGCTGTGCCGCCATGCTGACGGAAAGCTGTGCAATATCCATACTACATTCCCTTCTGTTTAGACATAGATGCTGAAGAGATTCAGCATGTTCGAGTAACGCGACATGGTGGGCAGGGAGCGTCCGTTCAGGATGTTCGACGCGTAGCTGAGCTGCCCGCCGATCGCCTGCTCCATGGTCGGGATGACGCTGCGGCGCGAGAACTGTGCCGCCTCTGCGTGACGGTCGGCGCGTCCCGCGAGTCCGCCCCGGCCGAGAATCGCCTCGGAGCGTGCAGGAGAGTCGATGAGTGCGTCGGCGAGCAGGTTCTCGTTGACGCGCAGCTTGCCTGTTGCGCCGTCGACGGAGATGCCCATCTTCGCATACGAGCCTGCCATATAGGTGGTGTCGGAGAACTCACTTGAGAGTGCCTGTACGCCCTTGCCGAGCTCTTTGTTCTCGCGCAGGAAGTCGCTCGTCTCGTTGTACTTTGCTGACGAGATCCTTCACGTCCGAGATCGCGCTCTTTAGACGGTCGCTGTAGGAGCGTGAGCCGTCGGCGTTCGTCGTGATGTCGCTGCGGCTGAACTTGAAGTCCGTGTTCTCGACGGCACGTGCCGCCTTGCGCAGATCCTTCATGTTGCCGTCGTACTCGGCGTAGAACTTGGAGCTGGTCTCCGCGTATGTCTTGCGCAGTTTTGCCGCCTGATTCGCAATGGCGAGGATGGAGCTGAGCTCGTCTGCGCTCGAGTCCCTGCCCGCGGTACTGTGCGGCGTAGAGACTGCTGTTGCCCTGCCGCTGCATGGGATCGCCGAAGATGGCACGCGTCGCATCCGTGCGAGAGTTGCCGGCGTAGAGCGAGCGGTAGATGCTGCTCGCCGCGCTGGTCATCTGTGTAATCGTTGCCATAGATTTCCTCCTTCCGTGGTGTGTATGGTAGGGATTTTTTTCTACACCTATTATATCGTTTTTTTCGTAAATGTCATTAGGTTTGGGAGAAAATTTATTGCGGAGCGTTTTGATTTGTGATACAATATAAAAACTGTTGTCTGAGCGGCACCCTCAACGTGAACGCCTCGTTACGCAGATCGCTTACTGCCCAAATACTGGGATCTTAGGTCGCTGATATAAGTCTGTCGATTGACAGATTTTTCCGTCCCGTCAGAGACTTTAAACCGACGCTGCAGAGGCTATGTGGACGATTTGTCGACACAGAAGGGCGAAAGATCCCAAGATGGCGTGCTAGTTATCAGTGCCCTTTAAACGCGCTGCCTTGAACGGGGAGTCCGCAGGGGCGAACGCTCTACTCTGCTTCACTAGGGGTTCACTTATAGGGGCACGCCGCTCTATCAAACGCTCCGTATGAATTTAGGTGGGGAGGAGAGCATAAGTTGAAGGCAGCATTTATGACGCTCGGCTGTAAGGTGAATCAGTTCGAGACGGAGACGATGGAGGGGCTGTTCCGTGCGCGCGGCTATGAGATCGTGCCGTTCGAGGAGCGGGCGGACGTCTATGTCATCAATACGTGCTCGGTGACGCATCTGAGCGACCGCAAGTCCCGCCAGATCATCCGCCGTGCGTCGCGCACGAATCCGTCGGCGTGCGTCGCTGTGGCGGGCTGTTATGCGCAGGTCGCGCCCGCCGAGGTGCGTGCGCTCGAAGGCGTGCGCGTCGTGATCGGTACGGAGGAGCGCGCGCGCATCGTGGACTATGTGGAGGAGGCGCTTCGCGCGGACGGCGTGGTGGAGGAGATCACAGATGTGATGCAGGCGCGTGCCTTTGAGGACATCCCCCTGCACGGCGTGCCGCACCGCACGCGTGCCTTTCTCAAGATCGAGGACGGCTGCCAGAATTTCTGCTCGTTCTGCATCATCCCCTATGCGCGCGGGCCTGTGAAGTCGCGTCCGCTCGCGGCGGTGGAACGCGAGATGGAGAAACTCGCGGCGGCGGGGTTTCGCGAGGTGGTGCTGACGGGGATTCACCTCGGCGCGTACGGCATCGACCTTCCGCAGCGTCCGACGCTTGCCGATGCGTGCCGCATAGCACTGCGCACACAGGGACTGCGGCGGCTGCGGCTGGGCTCACTGGAGTCGGTGGAGCTGTCGGAGGATCTCCTCTCGCTCGTGCGGACGGAGCCGCGCTTTGCTCCGCATCTGCATCTGCCCCTGCAGGCGGGGAGCGACAACGTCCTGCGCGCGATGAACCGCCACTACGATACGGCAGCGTTCGCGCAGCTCCTTGCGGATGTGCGCCGCGCTGTGCCGGGGGTGGCGATCTCGACGGATATTATCGTCGGCTTTCCGGGAGAGACGGAGGAGGACTTTGCGGCGGGCTCGCCTTCGTGCGTCAGATGGGCTTTTGCGCGGATGCACGTCTTCCCCTACTCGGCGCGGCGCGGGACGCCCGCGGCACGGCGCACGGATCAGATCCCCCGACGGTGCGCAAGGAGCGTGCGGCGCGGATGCAGGCACTCGCAGAGGAGCTGGCGGAGGCGTATCACCGCACGGCACTCGGCACGGTGGAGGGGTGCTCTTTGAGACGGAGGAGAACGGCGTGACGGACGGGCTGACGGGGACGTACATCCGCGTCTCATACGGATGCCGCCGTCCCACGCGGCGAGATCGTCCCGATGCGCCTCGTGCGCCTCTATCGCGACGGCGTCTGGGGCGAGCGGGTGTGATCGCTACTCATTTTTGGCGGCGATCTGTGTGATGAGTGCCGCCTTGATTGATCAAAAAAACCTCGTCCAAAGGCGAGGTTTTATGTATGTCCTAGTAATTTGTCTGCCGCCTACTAGGTAGCGACCAAACATGTAAGTCCCGACAATTTGTTGTCGCCTGTCGGGTAGCAACTAACATTTAAGTTATATTTATTATAGTAAAACAGATGCTCTCTGTCAATAGTTGCGCTTCTCCTTTTTCAAAAAAATCCCCCTTGACAGTCCTCCCCAAAGATGATATTATAATCACCGTCGCAAGACACGTGACTCAGTAGCTCAGCTGGATTAGAGTATTTGACTACGAATCAAAGGGTCGGGGGTTCGAATCCCTCCTGGGTCACCATTTTGAACGCAGACGCCGATGAAGATCGGCGTTTTTTGTGCATGGATGACATTTTTCGCCATTGAGAATGAAAAATATGAACGAGATTCATATTTTTTTCTTTTCAAATGGCTTTTTCGTTATAATAGTATTACTAACGAGAGGGTGCGATTCGTTTGGAAGAAAAGATGGGGCGTCGTGAGCGCAAGAAGCTGCAGTCGCGCAAGATGATTCTCGAAGCCGCGATCAGTGAGTTCTCGAAGAAGGGCTACAAGGAGACGTCGGTCGCAGACATCATGGCGGCGGCGGATCTCGGTATCGGGACGTTCTACAATTACTTCGCCTCGAAGGAGGAGCTGCTGTTCTCTCTGCTCGGACGGCTGGGCGAGACGATCCGTATCGCACTCGCGGAGGCGCGGGCGGCGGAGCGCAGTTCGCTGGAGCTGCTCGAGGTCGGCGCGCGTGTGACGGCGAAGTTTCTCGATGAGAACCGCTTTGTGATGCCGCTTTTTCTCTCTGCCTCGCAGCACAAGGCGCAGGGAGCCACACCGCAGGAGGGGACGGAGGATAAGCCGCATCCGAGCCGTATGGCACCGCAGGTGAAGCGGGTCTTTACCGAGATTATCCGCGAGGGGACAGGGAGGCGGGCGAGATCCGCCGTGACGTTCCCTGTCGATCTGATCGCGGAGATGTTCCACCTCGCTGTATCAGGCGGCGGCGTTCAGCCAGTTGGAGCTGAGTTTTCAGGAGAATATCGCGCTCAAGACGCGCCTCCTCCTCGACGGTATCCGCAGGCGGGACGGGCAGCCAGAGGGCTGAGTGTTTCCCCTTATGGTGTGACGGCGCGAGCCGTTTTCCAATCTGTGTATTTTAGGAGTACCAATGATCAGTGTAACGAAACTTCTTTTTATGGATGAGTACTATGGTGACGCGCTGCGCTACTCGCACAATGCGCATCGGATGAAGAGCGGTGCCGCGGAGGGCATGGGTCCCGTGGTGGTCTGGAACTCGACGCGCACGTGCAATCTGCGCTGCCGCCACTGCTATATGGAGTCGGACGGGCAGAAGTACGACGGGGAGCTGACGACGGAGGAGGCAAAGCGCTTCATCGACGATCTCGCGGAGTTCCGCGTGCCCGTGCTGCTCTTCTCGGGCGGCGAGCCGCTGATCCGCCCTGACTTTTTCGCGCTCGCGGAGCACGCGGCAGAGCGCGGCGTGCGTCCGACGCTCTCGACGAATGGGACGCTCATCACGCGTGATGTGGCACAGCGCATCGACGGATCTCGGCGTGGGCTATGTCGGCATCTCGCTCGACGGTCTGGCGGATGTGAACGATATGTTCCGCGGCGTGGACGGCGCGTACCAGCGGGCGATGGAGGGCATTGAGAACTGCGTCGCCGTCGGTCAGCGCGTGGGGCTGCGCTTTACGATCAATCACCACAACATCATGGAGCTCGATAAGATCTTTGACTTTCATCGAGGAAAGGGGATCAACCGCGTCTCGCTTCTATCACCTCGTCTACTCGGGGCGCGGCGGGCAGATGATGGATGAGGATGTGACGCCCGAGGAGTCGCGGCGGGCGATGGATACGATTATCGCGCGGACGAAGGACTTTGAGGCACGCGGCCTCAAGAAGGAAAATCCTGACGGTGGACAATCACTGCGACGGGGTCTATATGTATCTGAAGGCGACTCTGCCGAGGGCAACGATGCGGGCGCGGAGCAGATCAAGAAGCTGATCGGCGCGAACGGCGGCAACCGCTCCGGGATCGCGTTCGGCGAGGTGGATCCGATGGGCTATGTGCATCCCCGATCAGTTTACGCAGC
>BNJS01003773.1_pt1 | contig 33195 bp, 68 predicted proteins | sample 8540461 | NCBI WGS metagenome assembly BNJS01 (sample SAMD00202454, study PRJDB9452) | human saliva metagenome | isolation source: human saliva | place: Japan
AGGCACACATATAAACATATAATGAGCCTGCAGCGGTATGTGCCCATAATGGAAGGCACGACCATGTCTGAAAAACAACACACGCTGGCCCCGCAGGACTTGGTCATCTGGTGATCCTTGTATCGACGTGGACGATCATTGCCATAATCGAGGCTGCAGTGCAGGAGACAACCAGTTCTCGTCGTCTCACGAGAGGATCGGAACTGGATGATGACCGTGGCAGATCTGATGTCGTTACGGTCGCGGGGTCGTCGTTTTACCGCCTGCCCGAGGAGCGTGCTGCGTATCCTGGTGGACGTAGCGCGGGATCGTGGAGATCCACGAAGAGACGTACGCGGAAGCGGATGTCATATGGTGAAACGAGGCGATGACACCTACGAGATGTCGACATATTTCACGGGTAGCCGAAACCGTTAGAATCTGGTGGCTCCTCTCCCTTAAATTCCGCCCGAGCGCTGGTGCCATTCGATCATGGAGGACGCGGGCGTCTGGCGGATATTATCGCGACCGGCTGAGCCTGAAGCATGAGGTGCGGCAGGATATCCTTACTGCCGTGATGTGCACGCCTGCATCGTCTCTATGATTTTCGTCTATAGGCTGTATCGCATGGGGATTTGGCGAAGGTAAACCGTCGTGTACGTAAGCAGATGGACAAAGTTCAGCGCGATTTTTTATCTGCGTGAGCAGATCGTGAAACAGTATCGCGGAGCTCGGCGACGTGCGGATAAATCCGCCGATCGCGGATCGTTATCGCACGGCTCTCACGCGGAGGGCGTACGATGCCGTACGCGGGAATATCGACGGTTGCCGCCTCGACGTCAGCCCTGCGATGAGTGCCGGTGGTGTGATCGCAGCTATCTGGACTGTCTGATCGGGTGCCATTGGATGCGACCAAAGAGACGGTCGATGAATACCGCGCATGTGCTCGAACGCGATCACAGGATCGAAAAGATCGAGGAACGCATCACTGTTACCTTGCCGTGCGTCATGGCACGGGTAGAATGCTCCCATCTCTACCTCATCAGTTGCACCGGTGTCAGCAAGACGTCGCTCGGGCGTCGATTGCCCGTGCGATGGGGCAGGGTTCATCCGTATCTCGCTCAGGCGGCATCGTGATGAGGCAACGAGGAATACGCAGGCATGTTTTCGTGACGCGATACCATTTGCATGTCAGGGGATTCATGGTGCCGGTGCGAAGAACCCTGTGCCAGATAGGGAATTGAAATGGGTGTGAACTGGCGATCAACTTCCGCTACGCTTCTTGAGGTTCTGACCCTGCGAACTGGCGTGGCGGTCGCATGATGGAGCTGCCGTTTTGACCTCTCACCAGGTGTTCTGGATCGTCACGGCAAATCACCCGCGCGCATTCCTGCTTGCTGCGTGCGGTCTGGAATCTCTCCGAGCTATACCGGGGGCCTGGAAGGTCGAGATCGCGGCATCTCCTACCGCGTCAGCGCGCTGAAACAGGCTGAGCAAAGACCATCAGTGCAGGCGTCTGTCTATTAACCGTCGCTCCTATACGCGCAGGGCGGTGTGACGGGCGACGCGGGACAGCTCTGCCGCAAGTGGCGCGCCGTCGGAAAAGGGAGACGCCGCCCATCGCCACGTGACAGAGAGGCAGACCTTACGGGGTTTCTGGAACGTCCGAAGTATCATCCGGCGCGGCAGGAAGAAGCCACTCGAAATCGGCGTCGTCCCAGGGGCTTGCGTGGACGGAGGTCGGCGGCGACGTGCTGCGGACGAGAGGTCAACATCACACGCGGGAAAGGGCGACTCATCCTCACGGGGCAACTCGGTGACGTGATGCGGGCGTCAGCTGGGCGGCGCTCCTCACCGTGCGCAACCGTGCGGATGCGCTCCATCTGGCGAGAGAACTTCCACAGGACGGACGACGCGTCCATCTGCGAGGGCGATTCCGAAGGACGGGACCCTCGGCGGGCATCACACCATGGCGACGGCGATGATGATCTCGGCACTCACGGGCGCTGGGTGCGCGCCGATGTCGCTATGACGGCAGAGTCACGCTGCGCGGAAATTGCGCTGCCGGTCGGCGAGAGCTGAAGAGCGCTCGCTGCCTATCGCAGGGTGTGCATACCATCGTCCTGCCGCAGGGAAAAACGAACGTGATATCGAGGATATTCCCGATGCGGTGCGTGCGTCGCTTGAGTTTGTACCCGTAGCGCACATGGACGGTACTGAAGGTCGCGCTGTATAATTAGGAGGTGCAGTATGTCTGAGCCGGTTGTCATTACAAAGGCCGCCTATCTTGCCTCTGCGGTACGGCGCGATCAGTACCCCGAGGAACAGCATCCTGCGGTCGCCTTTATCGGACGCTCCAATGTCCGGGAAGTCGTCTCTCATCAACTCCTGAGCACGCATTCGCTCGACATGTCTCAGGGAAACCGGGAAGACACAGACGATCAACTTCTATGAGCTGCTCCTTGCGCATCGACGGTGGGGAAGAGCGCCATCCCATACACCTGGTCGATCTGCCGGGCTATGGTTATGCCAAGGCGGCGCGTGAGAGCCGAAAGCATATGGGCAAAGTTTATCGAGGAGTACTTCCTCCATGCAGAGAATCTGCACTTTGTCTGTCTCCTGCTCGATATTCGTCATGCACCTATGCCCTCCGACGAAAGATGTTTGACTGGCTCGTATCGCGATGAGTATGCCGTGCTGGTTGTCGCCACGAGGCGGATAAGCTCAGGCGCACGGCACAGCAAAAACAGCTGTCACTGATGCTGCAGACGCTCGGCGTTCCCGATCTTTCGATTCTGCCATACTCCGTGCCGAAAAACGAAGGGCGTACGGAACTCCTTGACGTGATGAAGATATCTGTTAGAATAGGCGTAAAAAGTGAAGTCGCATGTCATTTTGTACCTGTGTCCTATGATACGATTGTCCATGAGCAAGACGATCCGATACCGGTGCATGAAGATGGTGCACGGTATATGGGAGAGACTTCAATGGCAGAACTGACAGAATTTGACAAACGGCTGCTGAATCTCCTGCAGGGGCAACCTGCCGGTGTGTTCGCGACCGTTTGCGCATCTCGCCGAGATGCTCGAGACAACGGAAGAGCATGTGCTTGAGCGGCTGGATGCCCTGAAGACGGACGGATTTTTGCGTCGCATTGGGACATTTTTCAACTCGGAACGCCTTGGTTATCAGGGGACGCTGATCGCGCTGTGCGTGACGCCGGAGCAACTTTCGTCCGTCGCACTGGGCGGTCAATCGCTATACTCGGGCGTGACGCACAACTATGAAGCGCGAGGATATAACCTATGGTTTACGCTCGCGGCACCGTCGCAGGTGATGGAGGAGAAGATCATCGGGGAGATCAGAGGCGCGCTGCGGGGTGGGCGTCTGATGAGCCTGAAAGGCGAATAAAAAGTATAAGATCAACGTGCAGTTTAAGCTGAACTGATGCAGGAAGGAGGCATATCTATGGGCGAAGCAATCGAGGTCGATGCGCTCGACCGTAAGATCATCCGCCTCCTGCAGGGGCAGTTTCCGCTTGTCGCCGAGCCGTACAAGGCACTCGCGGCGGAAATCGGCATCAACGAAAGATGAGTTTTCTGCAGCGTGTGGAGCGTATGATTGCGAAAGAAGATCCGCAAAGATGGGGCGGTTCTCCGTCACCGCGAGGTCGGCTTTACGTCCAACTGCCTCTGTGTTTGGAATGTCCCCGACGCGCGTGGACGAAGTTGCGCGGCAGATGGCACACACGAGCGCGTCTCCCATTGTTATGACCGCAATCGTACGGCGGATTGGCGCTATAATGTCTATACGATGATCCACGGTTTCAGTCGTGAGGGTGCGAGGAAGATTGCAGAAGAACTCGCAACCGCGACGGGTATCGAGGATCGCGCGATGCTCTACACCAGAAAGAGTGGAAGAAGACATCGATGCGAGTACTGTGGAAGAGTAATATTGATGAAAACCCCGAGGCTTCTATCTTGAGCCTTCGGGGGTCTATGTTCTAGAGTGCAATCACCTGATCGTGGAGTGCCTTGAGCTGCTCCTTGGACGGAACGTAGAGGATACGCACCTTGTCCATGGCGATCTCGCAGCCGCCCGCTTTCAGCTCGTCCTCGATCTGCTGGATGCTCTGCCCGCCCCAGCCGCAGGGCCAAAGGCGAAAGCCTTGCGTCCCTTTGGTGCGAGCCCCCGCATATAGCAGAGAAACCGCCGATGGTCGGGAGCATCGTATTGTTGAGCGTCGGTGAACCGACAGCGAGATAGCAGCTCGTGAGGATATCCGTCATGATGTCCGCATGGGAGTTCTTCTTGATGTCGTAGTAGCCGACGGGTAACCCTTGTCGATGAACGCCTCAGCAATCGTATGCGCCATCGCCTCGGTGGAGTGCCACATGCTGTCGAAGACGATGACGGCGCGCTCCTCTGTCTCGCCGCTCGACCACTGTTTGTAGCGCTCGATGATCTCAGGGGATATGGGAACGCCAGATAGTGCCGTGTCCCGTGGCGATCATCTCCATGTCGAGCCCGTGCAGTGCCTTGAGTGCCGCCTTTGCTTGTGCCCCGTACGGGAAGAGAATGTTGGCGTAGTATTTTTCGCCTCCTCGCAGAGGATAGCGAGGTCATTCTCGTCGTCGAAGCGTTTGCCCGATGCCAGATGCTGCCCGAACGCGTCGTTCGAGAGAGAATCTTCTCCTCGGGGCGATAGGTGACCATGCTGTCGGTCAGTGCAGCATCGAGGGTCAGGGATGAACTGCAGAGTGCGCTTGCCGGGCGAGATGCTGTCGCCTGCCTTGACGGTCTCATGGGGAGCTCTCCATAGTAGGCGCGCAGCCCCTTCAATCCGTTCGGCGCACTCGTGACGATCTTTGCGCTCGGTGCGAGGGAGGAGATGGGGGAGACGCCGTAGGAGTGATCTGGCTCCACGTGGTTTGGAGATGACGCAGTTGATCTGCGACGGATCGATCACGGAGGAGATGCGCGCGAGCATCTCCTCCTCAAAAGCCGTGTTTGACCGTATCAATCAGCGTGATCGTATCGTCGATGATGGGGTAGGCGTTGTATGATGAGCCGCGCTGCGTATCGTAGCCGTGGAAGCTGCGCATGGACCAGTCGATGGCGCCGACCCAGTGAGATATTGTCACGGGTTTGATGGCGTTCACAAAGACTCCTTTCAACCATAGGATGGATTAACAGAGAATGAGACTTAAGCTATAGAAATAATCTATATATTATAAAAAGTATTCTGGCGTAAAACCCATTTCTTTTGCAACCTGCAAAGTTGCCCTCAACCCCGTGATGATGGGCGTCTTGTGACGCGTTTTCTTGACAGATGATTCCGTCTGTTGTATAATAATCATGACGAAAAGCCATGTATAATCGGGATAAAATAACCAGAAGAAGAGGACTTTTGATGCAAGAAAAGGTTCTAGTCTTTTGATACGGAGACGACCGGCTTTCGCAGTGATGATGATACTGACCCTCGCTGTTGTAGAATGGCGTGGGTGAGACGATGGTCGACAGTATGTATGCGCCGGCGCGTAAGGCAAGTGGCCGGATGCCGAGCGCATCAATCGCATATCGCCGGCGATGGTCGCGGGCTGTGATCCATTCTCGCGCATCGTGAGGGCTGGAACGCCTCTTCAATGCGCCGGACACGCTCCTTGTCGGCTACTAACATCGAGTTTGATATTCGCCTTCTGGCGCAGTCGAGGGATCCGCATTACGAGATCCGAACCGTCATGATGTGATGCTTGCTTTTTCGGCGTTCCGCAAAGTCCCCGATGCACGGCGCGGCGGCTACCGATGGTGGAAGCTGACAGAGTGTGCGGACTACTACCGCTACGACTGAGAAACACGGTGGCGCACGGCGCACTCGCGGACTTACGCTCGCGACGCTCTTCTGCTACCAAAAGATGAAAAGAGCCGGTCTATGAGGAACAGAGCCTGTTTGATTGATATGCAGGGAGGCATGCTGTATGGCAAAGAAAAGAGGCCAAACGGAGGCGGCGATGCAGTCGATGCGCGAGCGCAAACAGCAGGAGCTCGAGGGCACGGCTTCAGCGCGTACGAAAGGCGCGCGGCACCTATCGGCGTAAGATCATCGGCGGTATCGTCGTTGCCTTTATCCTCCTCATCATTGTGTGTCGCTGCTTCCGTCCGGCGATCAAGCCTATGATGGCCGATGGAATAAGGATATCAATGAAGGACAGGCGGGCATTTTGCAGAGTTTGCGGAACAGTTTTTAAATAGGTCTTGCTATTTTCTCAAAAACCGCGTATTCTTATAGGGTATACGCGGTCGATGGAGGGTTGTTTGCATGAAATTTCAAGGGTTATCCTCACCTGCAGGAGTTCTGGTCGGGGGCAGGGCTGTATCCTCGCCCAGCCCTATGACGTAGAAAAGGGCGCAGGACGCGATGAGCCCGTGGACGTTCCTGCGCGTTCTGGGGTCAGAGCCGTGGAATGTCGCCTACGTGGAGACCCTCGCGCCGCCCGGCGGACGGACGCTATGGAACAACCCAAATCGTCTCTATCAGCATCATCAGTTTCCAGGTGATCATGAAGCCGTCGCCGGACAATATCCAGGAACTTTACCTTGAGAGCCTTGCCCGCCTCGGCATTCACGCGGAGGAGCATGACATGCCCGCTTTGTCGAGGATAACTGGGGAGTCGCCGACGCTGGGCGCGTGGGGACTTGGCTGGGAGGTCTGGCTGGACGGGATGGAGATCACGCAGTTCACGTACTTCCAGCAGGTCGGCGGTCAGGATGTAAAGCCCGTCTCCGTGGAGATCACCTATGAGCTAGAGCGTCTTGCCATGTATATTCAGGGCGTGAGAGAACGTCTATGACATCGCGTGGACGGATGATGTGAGCCTATGGCGATGTGTTCCACCAGAATGAGTTTGAGCAGTCTTCGTATGCGTTCGATCTCTCGGACGAGAGCTGCTCTTTGACCTGTTCGACAAGTATGAGGCGGAGGCGGTGCGCGTCATCGAGGCGAGGCTATGTGCATCCGGCGCATGACTACGTGCTGAAATGCTCGCATACGTTCAATCTGCTCGACGCACGCAGGGCGATCAGTGTCTCCCAGCGGACGGCGTTCATCAGGGCGCGTGCGCAAACTCGCGCGTCTCTGCGCGGAGCGTATCTCGCCCAGCGTGAGGAACTGGGGTATCCGCTGTTGAAAAAGGAGGAAGGCATGAAGCGGGATCTGTTATTTGAAATTGGAACGGAGGAGATTCCGGCACAGTGATGCCGCACCTCCTGGAGATTTAGCACAGCTGGCAGAGACGATGCTGAAGGGCACCGCCTTTCCTATGAAGGTGCGCACGCTCGGCACGCCGCCGTGCCGCCCTCATTAGTGACGGGGCTCGCAGGCAGCGGGAAGACATCAATACGGAGACGCGCGGACCATCCGTCGCCATTGCGCTGATGCGGACGGAAACCCGACGAAGGCGGGCGCGGGGTTGCACGCGGACGGGGCGTCGATCCGTCCGCCCTCGATTCAGCGTGACGGCTGTGTCTGTGCCTCCGTGCATGAGGCGGTGCAGCGACGGCCGAGCTTCTGACCTCGCTCCTGCCTGACCTTGTGCGTGCGATTCCGCTGCCGAACGGTATGCGCTGGGGGATCTGGACTTCCGATTCATCCGCCCGATTCGCTGGTTCGTGGCACTCTACGGGACAGAGATCGTACGCCTTTACCCTTGCCGGAGTGACGAGGCAGGGAATCACTCGCGCGGGCATCGGACGCTCGCCCCGGCGGACTTCGTGATCACGTCGGCGGCGGACTACGAGGGCGGCGTGCGAGAAGGCGTATATCATCGTCGATCCCGAGCGGCGGCGTGCCATGATCTGTGAACAGATCACAGAGACAGCAAAGGCGTGCGGCGGCATCGGCGGAGATCACGCCCGACCTCCTCGAGGAGGTGCTCTATCTCGTGGAGTATCCGACCGCACTCAGCGGCTCGTTCGAGGAGAAGTATCTGGCGCTCCCCGCCGAGGCGGTGATTACGCCGATGCGCGACCATCAGCGCTATTTCCCCGTCAAGGCGGCGGACGGCAGTCTCCTGCCCGCCTTTATTACAGTGCGCAACGGTGGGAGGCACATCTTGATGTCGTGGCACGGCAACGAGCGCGTGCTGCGGGCACGTCTTGCCGATGCTCAGTTCTTCTTCGATGAGGATCGTAAGAAATCCCTCGCAGAGCATCAGGGAAAAAGCTAAAGACGGTCGTGTTCCAGCGGGGGGCTCGGCTCGATGTACGAAAAAGACGGAGCGTCTCATGGCACTCCGACGGCGATTGTCGAGGAGATGGCAGCGGGTGATGCGGATGGCGCAGCCCTCGCCGATGCGCGGCGTGCCGCCAGGCTCTCGAAGGCCGATCTCGTGACGGGCATGGTGACGGAGTTCACGGGGCTGCAGGGATCATGGGGCGTGGTACGCCCTGCTCGATGGGGAGAGCCCCGCTGTTGCGCGTGCCATTGACGAGCAGTATATGCCGCGTTTTGCGGGGATGAACTGCCGCAGACGCCGCTCGGCGTTGCCCTCAGCGCAGCGGATAAGATCGACAATATTGTCAGGACGTTCAGTCAAGGCAGGATTCCGACGGGCTCGCAGGATCCCTTCAGGGCTGCGCCGCCAGGCGCTCGGGCTCGTTCTCATGTTGATCGAGCAGGGAGGCACGATGCTCCTCTCCGACCTTGTCGATGAGGCGTGTGATCTCTACGACCTTGAAAATTTCAGGATAAGATGCAGGGTCTATGTGGCGGACTTTATCCGTCTGCGCCTGAAGAACGTCCTCAGTGAGGCGCGGTGTGCGCTACGATGTGCAGGGAGGCGGTGCTGGGCGATGTGGATCTTGTCGCAGATGTCCCCGTGCGTCGCCGCCTATGTGGAGCGTCTGCTCGCATCGGAGGGGCGAGGCGCTCGTGCGATCCTTTGTCCGTGTCGGGAACATCGCCCGCAGTGTGACGGGCGGTACGGTGGATCCCGCGCTGTTCAAGGCAGAGGAGGAGGCGCGCTGCTCTCCGCCTATCAGGCCGCGGCGGCTGCACGCGCGGAGGGCGAGGACACGCTTCCCGCCGAGCAGGCACTCAGGAGGGCGATCGACACATTCTTCGATGCGGTCATGGTCATGGACAAGGACGCGCGCGTCAAGAAGAATCGCCTGTCGCTCCTCAAGATGATCGACGACGATCTGCTGGAGACGGCAGATTACAGCAAAAATTGTGCTGAACTAACAAGTAAAGCTGCTGCGACGAAGGACTTTCCATCTTCGTACAGCAGTTTTTTCTATCGGAGGGTGATGGTATGCGGGTGAAGATGTGCGGCATGCAGACCGCAGCAGCGGCACGTGCGGCAGAGGAGGCAGGGAGCGGACTACATCAGGTTTATCTTTGCGCCGGGCAGCCGCCGCTATGTCACGCCGGAGACGGCGCGCGAGATAGCGCGGGGAGATGCGACGCACGTCAAGAAGGTCGGCGTCTTTGTCGATGCGCCGATGGCGGAGGTGAATCGGATTGCCGCTGCCGTTGGGCTGGACTATGTGCAGCTCACGGACGTGAGACAGCAGAGATGGCACGCATGGCGGAGCGTCCTGTCATCAAGGCGTACCGCTATGGGGACGACTTCGATGCAGAGGGGCGAACGCCTATCCTGCGGAGATCATTCTCGTAGACAGCTACGTCAAAGGGGGCGGCAGGCGGTACAGGGGCAGACGTTTCGCTGGCAGGGAAGCGGCACAGGAAGTTGCGCGCGTCACGAAGCCCGTGCTGATCGCGGGCGGCATCACGGCGGCGAGATGTCAGGGAAGTCATGGATACCTTTCAGCCATTCGGCATTGACGTATCAGGGAGGGCTGGAGGAGGACGGCGTGAAATCTGAGGCGAAAAATTGCGGCGTTTATGGCGGCGGTACGCACATCCCGATGATGTGTTTCCCCGCGTGAACGCGAGCGACACACGGCTCATGTGCGCCCTCTCATTGACAAATGCCGCATTCTCCTCTAAGATAGACGAAATACGCCGAAGGCGCAGAATGAATCATTTGAAGGAGGTGCACAATGCGCGATATACTTGCTGAAATTGTGCGAAGAAGCGCGGCATTGTCGCGGCGGCGAAAGGAGGCCGTGCCGCTCGATGTACTGAAACAGGGATCTGTCCTGTGGGACGTTCCGTATGGCGGAGCACTTCCGATGGCATGGCTGGGGCTGATCGCCGAGTGCAAGCTGCAGTCGCCCGCCAAGGGACGGCTGACGACGGCGCACACGGTCACGGAACTCGCCGATATCTATACGACAGCAGGTGCGGCCGTGCTCTCTGTGCACACCGATCCGCATTTTCTCGGCAGTAACGCGGACTTTTCCGCTGTGCGTGCGCGCGTAGATACACCGCTTCTGCGCAAGGATTTTATCATCGACCCTTATCAGGTCTACGAGGCGCGTGCGCTGGGCGCGGATGCTGTCCTGCTGATCGTGCGCATTCTCACGCTGGAGCAGCTGAAAGAGCTGCTTTACCTGACGTGGAGTCTCGGGATGGATGCCCTCGTGGAGGTGCATGACCGCCGTGATTTGGAGATTGCGCAGCAAACGTCGGCAGAATTCATCGGCATCAACAACCGCAATCTCGTGACCTTTGAGGACAAGCGTCGAGACGACGCTTGCCCTCCTGCCCTATGCGGATAAGAACCGTACGCTCATCAGCGAGGCGGCATCTTTGCCCGTGCGGATGCGGAGCGTGTCCGTGCGGCAGGGGTGCAAAGGCGTGCTGGTCGGAGAGGGACTGGTGCGCGCGGCGGATGTCAGGGGCGTTTGCAAGAGAACTGGTTGATGTTGGGACGAAGGAGCAATAATATATGAGCAAGAAGGGACGATTTCGGCGACTATGGCGGGCAGTATGTGCCCGAGATCGTGATGCCGGCACTGAATGAGGCTGGAGGAGGCATATCTGAAATACCGTGACGATGCGGCGTTTCAGGCGGAGTATCGCAGCTACCTCAAGGAGTATGCAGGGCGTCCGACGAATCTTTACTTTGCCGAGCGGCTGACGAAGCACTACGGCAAGGCGGACATCTATCTCAAGCGCGGATCTTCTCCATGCGGGGGCGCATAAGATCAACAATGCGCTCGGGTCGGGCCTCCTCGCACACCGCATGGGCAAGCGCATCATCGCAGAGACGGGCGCAGGACAGCACGGTGTCGCGACGGCGACGGTGGCAGCACTCTTTGGGATGGAATGCCGCATCTTCATGGGGGCACTGGACGTAGAGCGTCAGAAGCTCAACGTGTTCCGTATGCCGTCTGCTCGGCGCGACGGTCGTCCCCGTATCGAGCGGTACGGGAACGCTGAAGGATGCGACGAGTGAGGGCGATCCGCTACTGGGCGACGAACATCACGGATACCTACTATGTCATCGGCTCCGCCGTTGGTCGCATCCCTATCCGATGATGGTGCGCGACTTCCAGAAGGTCATCGGTGAGGAGATCCGCGCGCAGGCGGAGGAGAATTCCACGCGAAACCCGACTACCTCGTTGCCTGCATCGGCGGCGGGAGCAACGCCATCGGTACGATCTATGATTTCCGCAACGATGCCGACGTGAAGAAATTCTGCGTCGAGGGCGGCGGCCGCAGCGATGCGGACGGCGACAATGCTAAGACGCTCAGCGGCGGCGGCACGCAGGGCATCCTGCACAGGGGCGTACAGCAACCTCCTGCAGAATGAGGACGGGCAGGTCATTGAGGGCCTACAGCATCTCGGCAGGGCTTGACTACCCCGGGGTCGGTCCCGGAGCATTCCCTATTTTAAGGACGAGGGCATCGTCACCTATGTCTCCGTGACGGACAGAGGGCACTCGACGCATTTCAGCGTCTCTCGCGCATCGAGGGGATCATTCCCGCGCTCGAGAGCTCGCACGCACTGGCGTATCTGGAGACGCTGATGCCACAAGACCAAGGCAGGCGAGCGCGTGGTCGTCTGCCTCTCAGGACGCGGCGACAAGGACGTGCAGATGGTGGCAAAGGAGCTGGGGAGGACATCGCGTGAGCAAGCGGATGAATGAAAAACTCGCAAAAGCTCCGCGCCGACGGACGGACAGGGGCTTTACATCTACGTGACGGCAGGGGCTGCCCCAGTGCGGAGGCAACCGTGGACATCGTGCGCCGTGCTGAGGGAGGCGGGGACTGACCTCATCGAGCTCGGACTGCCGTTCTCCGATCCCATGGCGGATGGCCCCGTGATTCAGGCGGCAAGTGTCGAGGCGCTGAAGAACGGCATGACGATGAAGAAGGCACTTGAGATCGTCAGGGAGATCCGCAAACACCCGAGATCCCCATCGTCGGCATGGGCTACATCAACATGGTGAATCACTATGGGTTTGAGCGCTTTGTCACGGACTTCAAGGAAGCGGGGATGGACGGCGTGATCCTGCCCGATGTCCCGCACGAGAGTCGGAGGAAATGCGCCGCATCTGCACCGCGCACGATTTTTACCCTGACGGGAGTTCATCACGCCGGGAACGACGGAGGGCGCATGGCGGAGACGTGCCGTCATGCGGCGGGCTTCGTCTACTGCGTCTCGAATTACGGCGTCACGGGCGTCAAGGAGATCGACTACAGCATCATCGGGAAGGTCTGCTCTGCCGCACGTCGCTACACGGATATCCGCTTGCCATCGGGTTCGGCATCGGTACGCCCGAGGCTGCCGCACGCGCCGCAAAGCAGGCTGACGGGGTGATCGTCGGCAGTGCGGTCGTCAAGCACATTCTCGACGGTGATATCGACGGCGGCATCCAGCTGATCGCTGCGATGCGCAAAGCGCTCGATGCTTAACACCATATTGCCCACCGCTGTGAAGTCGGTGGGCTTTACCATGTGAAGGAGATCCCTATACCATGAAGTATCTGATTGATTCGGCAAATCTCGATGAGATTCGTGCGCTTTCGGAATATCTGCCGATCGCCGGGGTGACCAGCAATCCGAGCATCGTCAAGAAGGAAGGAAGTGTCCCGTTCTTTGCTCACATGCGGGAGATTCGCTCCATCATCGGCAATCTTCGCCCCCTGCATATCCAAGTGACGGCGACGGACTATGACGGGATGATGCGCGACGCAGAGGCGGTATTTCGTCATGTCGATGAGAAGGTATTTATCAAGGTTCCCGTCGACTTTGAAGGGGTCAAGGTCATCAAAGCCCTCCGTCGCCAGGGGGCAAACGTGACGGCGACGGCCGTCTACGGGATGGATCAGGCATTCATGGCACTGGAGGCGGGGGCGGACTGCATCGCCCCGTACTATAACCGCATGGAGGCGCTTGGCGTCGATGCGGCGACCGTGATCGGGAATATTGCCGGCATTATTGCCCACTACGGCTATGAGACAGAGATTCTTGCGGCGAGTTTCAAGCAGCCCGCCCAGATCGATCGTGCAATTCTCGCAGGTGCGCATTCCGTCACCGTGGCGCCTGATGTTCTGCGCGGCATCTTTGCCAAGCAGGTCGTTGCGGATGCGGTGCAGGCATTCTCCGACGATTGGACGGGGCTCTATGGCGGGAAGACGCTTGCGGAGCTGGCAGACGAATGAGATCGTACCAATAAGGCAGAAGAGCGGCTGCACGAGGATCGTTTTTCCTCATGCAGCCGCTCTTGTCCAATCGGACTGCTTACGCAGGCGGTTCATCGTATTTCTCATACTCCTCGTACTGTGCCGCATGACGCAGCTCTGCGCGCGCGGTGGCGGCATGGAGGGTATTGAGCGCCGCAAATGGGGCGAACTGCCCCGCACGGTCGTGCCGTGACATGGGCGGATGGGTGCGGGAGATCGGCCGCGCAAGATGGATGATGTCATCGTAGTCATGGATATTTCGCTGCATGGTCGTGCCTCCTTTCATCCGTGCGTGCGCTATGCTTTGTGTCCGCCGATCTGTCCGTTGCGCTGGCGCATGGTTGCGCCGTCGATAAAGTTTGCCCCGCGCAGGATGGCATTCTTCCCATAGGCCTGCTTGATGGCAACAACAGCGGCATGAAGTGCCTTTTCCTTTTTCCTGTGCGGCGGCGCCTCCGCCGTCAGAAGAGTGCCTGCGGCCTCGTCGGCAGAGAATGAGATCCAGCTGCTCCGCATCGGCACTGTGCTGCTCGATTGTCCGAAGGTGCTGCGCAGAAATCGTGATGCGTCGAATGAGCAGATGCGGGTTCACAATCGTATCATAGAGATGGGTCAGGGCATTCATCAATGCACGCGGCGGCATCCACGCTCCACAATGCAGTGTCCATGTGACGGCCACGGGACACTGCGGCCATATCGATCCGTCCGAATCCGGCCGTGGTAGAGGGTACGGATCTCCGGGCGCGTGAGGGACTCCACATCGTAGCCGATGGTTAGCTCAATGCGGTCACAGGGTGAGGTGCTTTACGGCGAGATCGTGCGCGAGTGCATCCGTCATCTCCCACACGACGAGACGCGCCTTGTCGGTGGCGTATGGCATTTGCAGCACCTGTCCGTGGTGGATGCTCGCGCGACTTGGGTCGATAGTGCTTGATGTCCTCCATGCGCGTCGTCTCGATACCCCAAGCGTGGTCGATGAGCAGCTCTGCCTGTACCCCAAAGAGACGATAGAGCAGATCCTCGTTATAGTGCTCAGACGCCTTGCCGAGGGAGCAGCGTGCAATATCGCCCATGGTATAGAGGCCGTTTGCCTCGAGCTTTGCGGCGTAGCCCCTGCCGATGCGCCAGAAGTCCGTGAGCGGGCGATGCGCCCAGAGCACCTGGCGATAGCTCAGCTCATCCAGCTGTGCCACACGTACCCCGTCCGCATCGGGTTTCATGCGCTTGGCAACGATGTCCACGGCGATCTTTGCCGGGTAGAGATTCGTCCCGATGCCGGCGGTCGCGGTAACACCGGTCTCCTGCAGTACCTCGCGGATGAGGCGCAGGGCAAAGTCGTGTGCGGAGATATGCAGGGTGTCCAGATAGCTCGTCGCGTCGATGAACACCTCGTCGATGGAGTAGATGTGGATGTCCGCCGGCGCGATATGCCGCAGATAGACCTCATAGACGCGCACGCTGTATGCGACATAGAGTGCCATGCGCGGCGGGGCAATGTGGTAGGCGATGCCGAGGTGCGGAGATGCGGCGAGCTCTGTCGCATCCGTTGTCTCACCCGTGAGCCTGTGCTGCGGCGCACGGTATTTCCGCTTGGCGTTTGCGTCCCGCACGGCGCGGACAACCTCAAAGAGGCGCGGACGTCCGCCGATGCCGTGCATTTTGAGCGCAGGGGATACGGCAAGGCAGATCGTCTTCGTCGTGCGGCTTTCGTCTGCAACGACGAGATGCGTCGTCAGCGGATTCAGACCGCGCTCGATGCATTCCACCGAGGCATAGAAGGATTTTTAGATCGATCGCGATGTAGGTGCGGTTCGTCATGCGGTATCCCTCCTTAGGGAAGCACCGATACTCGGCACAACCATCTTGACGCATCTTTTTGCCTGTACTTCGGCGGAAAATCCTCCACAGAGCACCACTCTGCGTCCGGTTTTCCACCTCGTTCGGACGAAAAAATCTACGCCAATCTGGCAGACCTCATTTTATCAGTGATTCCCTTAGCTCCCTATCATAGCACATAGCGTTTGCTGTTTGTAAATCGGGGAAAAAGGGAAAACGTGAGGTGCGTCGAAAAATAAAAGAGGATATAGAAAGATGCGGAGGAATCAGCTATGAAGATGATTGTTACGGGCGGCGCAGGATTTATCGGTGCCAATTTTGTCTACTATGAACTGCGTGAGCATCCGGAGGACCAGATCGTCTGCTATGACGCTCTGACCTATGCGGGGATATTGCGACCCTTGCCGAGGCAAGGAAGTCCTCGCAGTTCACCTTTGTGCGCGGCGATATTGCTGACCGCGCGGCGGTCTATGCGCTCTTTGCGCGCGAGAAACCCGATGTGGTCGTGAACTTCGCGGCGGAGTCACATGTGGATCGCTCGATTGAGACGCCCGAGATTTTCCTTCAGACGAATATCATCGGCACGAGCATCCTGCTCGACGCGTGCCGCAAATATGGCATCAAACGCTATCATCAGGTATCGACGGACGAGGTATATGGCGATCTTCCGCTGGATCGCCCCGATCTCCTCTTTACAGAAGAGACACCGCTGCACACCTCCAGTCCCTACTCCTCCTCCAAGGCGTCGGCAGATCTGCTCGTGCAGGCGTATGCGCGTACCTATGGTGTTCCCGTGACAATCTCGCGCTGCTCCAATAATTACGGTGCGTTCCAGTTTCCCCGAAAAAAATTGATCCCGCTCATGGTCATCCGCGCCATGAAGGGGGAACAGCTCCCGTCTATGGCGATGGAAAGAATGTCCGTGACTGGCTGCATGTGGACGATCACTGCAGTGCCATTGATGCGATTGTACGCCGTGGGGCGGAAGGCTCTGTCTATAACGTCGGCGGGCACAATGAGCGCTCCAATATCGATGTCGTCCGTACGATCCTGCGCGTTCTGGGCAGGGAGAGAACAGATCTCCTACGTCACGGATCGCAAGGGCACGATCGCCGCTATGCCATCGATCCGACCAAGATCGGACGGGAACTCGGCTGGCAGCCGCAGACGAAATTCGATGACGGCATTGAGGCGGTTGTTGCGTGGTATCGTGACCATACGTCGTGGTGGGAGGACATCCTCAGCGGTGTCTATGAGAAACGAAATGCCGAAGCATGACGCAGTGGCAGCTCCTCTGTGCGGATGCAGGCGTCATGCACGGCGTACATAGGAGGAAAATGCGTGCTCTGTTTAAGGATGTCTCTGTGGACTACGGGTGTGGGGACGATACGGTCCATGCGCTCGCGGATGTGTCCGTGCAGCTGGATCGCAGCACGGTGCTCGCCCCTGATCGGTGCATCGGGCTGCGGCAAGTCGACGCTCCTGCGCGTTGGTGCAGGACTTCTTCAGCCGACATCGGGGCAGGTGACCTGCGGCGGTGCGCCCCTTGATCCGCGTGCCCTGCGGATCGGCTTTCTTCCCGCAGAACTATGGGCTCCTCGCATGGAAAACAGTGCGCGAGAAATATCCTGCTTGCAGCAGAGATCAAGGGCATCCGCCGCGATGAAGATGCGGAGCGGCTGGACGCATTGGTCGATGAGCTGGGACTGAAAGACTTACTGATGCGCTATCCGCATGAGCTGTCGGGCGGACAGCAGCAGCGCGTCGGACTGGCAGCGCGTATTCTTTCTCGCCCCGACCTGCTCCTGATGGATGAGCCGTTCTCCGCGCTCGACGCGATTACGCGCGAGGCGATGCAGGAGGTGTTCCTCTCTCCGCAGGAAGTATGCGGTGACAACCCTGCTCGTGACGCATTACGTGGAGGAAGCACTGATGCTGGCCGACCGCATTGCCGTCATGCGGGAAAACCCGGCCGTGTCATCGAGGTGATCGACAACGCGTTTGTCGGCGATACCGCACGCCGCAGTTCTCCGGCGTTCTCCGCCATGGGGCAGACACTGCGCGAAAAGATCGCGGGGAGGGGGCATGATGGAGAAACTCTCACTGCGGATGATCGCCGCCGGAATGCTCGTCTGTATTCTCCTTTGGGCGGGCGCGGCGGAGCTCTTTCAAAAGCCTGTGATCCCATCGCCCGCGCAGGTGTTTTTCCGACTGACGGCAACCTTCACAGGGACGATTGCCATTCACGCGGCATACAGCCTGATGCGGATTGCTGTGGGCGTGCTTTGCCGCCGTTGCCGTCGGCTATCCGCTCGGCATCCTGATGGGATATTTTTCGGCGTGTCAATCATCTCCTCGCCCCGATCCTCTATCTGACCCTATCCCATCCCGAAGATCGCCCTCCTGCCCGTCGTCATGCTGCTCTTTGGCGTCGGGGAGACGAGCTAGCTGCTGCTGGTCTCTTTCTCATCATCGTCTTTCAGGTGATCGTCACGGTACGCGACGCCGTTGCCGCGATTCCGCCGGCACATATTTCCCGCTGCGCGTGCTCGGCGCGTCATTCGGACAGATGGTGCGGCACATCATCGTGCCCGCCTCGCTGCCGAAGTTCATCACGGCTGTGCGCGTGGCGATGGCAACGGCAATCTCTGTCCTCTTCTTCACGGAGACATTCGGCACGCAGTATGGCATCGGCTACTACATCATGGATGCGTGGCTGCGCGTGAACTACCTCGATATGTACGCCGGCATCGCAGTGCTGAGTGCAATCGGGCTGCTGCTCTTCATCCTGCTCGATCTGGCAGAGCGTCGGCTGTGCGCGTGGAATCGGTAGAGTCTGCGTCAAAAAGAGGCTGTTGCACGAAACAAAACGTGCAGCAGCCTCAATTTTATGCAAAAAACACCGTCAGGGGTCTGCATCATGATTTTGCTGTTTGCCAGTCATCGACGATGTAGTGTACCTGCTGACTGTTGCAGTACTGCGATATCAGGACGGCGACGGTGGAGAGCTTCTTGCAGAGGCGTATGATGGATGCCTGCGAGATGTAGCACTCCTTACTTATTAAGGTGAATAAGGAAAAAGCCACTGAAAAGATCGATAGTGTGATTGTGATTGAGAAGTCGGATCAAAAGTGCAGCAACTTGGAGTTTTCAATCCAAGCGGCTGCATGAGTTTAAGCAATGTGTCAATTTTTGGTGTCGTTTCGAAGGATTCGATGCGCGACGGAGGACTGGGGCAAGCCGCAGCGCTGCGCCAGTGTTCTCTGACTGATGCCGAGAGCGGTGCGCCGCTCGATCATCGAAGAAACAATGGCTGCAATCTCTTCAATTTCCTCCATATTTCGACGGCTTTCTAGGTCAATGGATTTTACATGATTCTTGTAATCTTCCCATGTTTTCATTTTTCTCGCTCCTTTTGCTGACGCAGGTAATCGTTTCTCGCTTCTTTTGCACGTGCAAGCTCGCGTGGTGGTGTCTTCATGGTTTTCTTGCGAAAATGGTGCAACAGAACGTATTGACCATCTGCGTAATAAAAGTAGAAGATGCGGTTGTTTTCCGGGGCGAAGCTCCCATATATCATCTTCCAGATATTTTGTGATCTTGCTCGGTAATCTTGTTCCGTTGCGTGCCAAAGAGGTCGATGTAAAAGATGATCTGATCATATTGAATCCGCGCATCCTTGCTCGTCTTGCTTTTTTCACGTAACTCCTCGAGAAAATCCCATACCTCGGATATGCCGTTTATTTTCTCGTAGAACTCAATTCGATACATAGTTTACTCCTTATAATAGACGATTTGATGATAGCATAAAAAGCTATCACCGTGCAAGGAGAATCCTATAGAACCTATTCATGCAAAACTCTTCTGTTTATCAGCGCATCAGCATAAATCCGCTACGTCGTATTGATGCAGATTTTTACTAAGGAGACAAACTAGGCGCATAGCGAGGCTATGTGGAGGATTTGCTAACGATAAGCGGGTGAAAAAGATATGTTAAGATGGTTGTGCCGAATTTATTAGTGTTTCCTGCCGGTGAATACATCTCTCAATCACTTTACAATCCATGCTGAAAAATGGTAAGATGGGCGCGTGGTTTTACCGCGTGGACGGGAGAATCCGTTCGGTATCTTCTAGGAAAAGGATGGTATGCGCATGATGAATGAACTTCTCTACAAAAATTCCTGCCCATACACCGCGTGAGAAATTGTCGCCCAGCTGAAAGCGCATCCCGAGGTGCGATTCGTCTCACTCGTCAGTATTGATATGGCGGGAAATGTATACGGATGAGAAGATTCCGGTACAGATTTTTCTCGACGATATCGACGCGTTCTACAATGGTACGGCCGTGCAGACAGACGGCTCCTCGGTTGTTTTTCCGAGATCGCAACGATTGAAAACGCCAAGGTGGATCTCCCCGTTGACCCTCTGTCAATTGGTTTGTGGACTATAATCCCGGAGGCTCGGATGAGGAGACAGGGCTGCCGATCGGCACGCTGCGCATCCATCGCTTCGTCGCATGAGGGAAAGCACGTATCGACCCCCGCGCGGGTGCTCACGGATACGCTTGTCTACGTAAAAGAAGGAACTGCTGAAGTTCTTCCATGAGAATCCGAAGATCTCTGCGGCGCCGAGCCTGAACGGTGCAGACATCGAGGATATCGTATTCACCTCCGCGACGGAGACTGAGTTCTGGGTCAAGACGCCGCTCGATGACAATGCCTCGATCGAGGAGATGTCGGCGTCGCAGGTGATGAACAGAGCGGTACTGGGAGCGGACGCATGGGATGCCGTGCGCTCGGCGCTGAGAGTGCCTGATCCAGCTCGAAAATATGGATTCCACATGGAGATGGGGCATAAAGAGGTCGGCGGTGTGAAGCGCAGATCGAGCGATACCGGCCGCATGACCCCATGTCTGCGCGAGCAGATCGAGATCGACTGGAAATATGATGATGCGGTACAGGCGGCGGACAACGAACTCTTCATCCGTACCTTTGTCCGCGAGATCTTCCGCCTCTATGGGCTCCGAGGTAGAACTTCAAGGCTAAAGCCGCTCATCGGACTGGCGGGAAATGGTGAGCATACCCATCTGAGCCTCGCGAGCCATCACGAAGGACGGCAAACGTCACAATCTCTTTGCGGCAGATGATCAGAATGCACACTATAGAGTGCCGTCGGCTATGGCGCACTCATGGAGACTCCTACGCAACTACGAGGTCATCAATCCGTTTCGTATCGGCGACCAATGACGCATTCAACCGCCTGAGCCGGGCTTTGAGGCACCGGTCTGCATCGTTACGTCTCGTTTGGCACGACTGCCTGCGATCGCGCGCGCAACCGCACGGTGCTCGTGAGGCCTCATCCGCGACATTAAGAATCCGCTGGCTACGCGCTTTGAGCTGCGAGCAACGAGATCCGTGCTCGAATACGTACTTCGTCCTCGCCGCCTCGTATCTCGCCATCCTCGACGGCGTTTTGCACACGAAGGGGCGCACGGCAGAGGAACTGCTCGCCGAGCTTTTCCAAGCAGCCGGGCGAGCAGGGGCTCTATCTTGAGACAGACCGCGCCTATCGGGCGAGGAGGATGTCTTTGGGCACTATACGGCGGAGGAGCGCGATGCGCGCTTTGGCAAAACCGCCCGCGACGGTCTGGGGAGAACATGCTCGGCTTTGAGCGCAACGAGGAAGAAGCTCGCGGTAATCACGGCGGGCGGAACGCGACTGCCGCGCATCATTGACTCGTTCCGTACCGGTGCGCTCCTGCACGCTGGAAGATCGAGCTGATCAGCCGCATCATTCCGGAGAACGCGATATTGTTCGCCGTATGACGGAGATCAAGAGCGATTTCGTGACAGATCAGGATGCCTATATGGAACAAGATTCGTGACCTGCGCGTCCTCGCGAAGGATACGATTGATGACAAAGGCGCTCTTTCACCCTGCTGATCAAGGCGCTGAACGGGGGCGATGATGCAACGCAGCATGCGCGCAGCTCGAGATGTACGCGAAGATGGAGGAACTCGAAGAGCCTCTACGACATCTACAAGAAGAATATGAGTCTAGGGATCGCTGATAAAATGAGGTATGCCAGATTGGCGTAGATTTTTGTCCGATCTGAGGCAGCAAACCGGACGCATAGCAAGAGCTATGTGAGGATTTGCTAACGATAAGCGGGTGAGAAAAGATGCGTCAAGATGGTCGTACCGAATTTATCAGTACATTCTAAACATCTAAAATGGACTCTCGCACGTCGGCAGAGTCGATTAAAATGTCAAAAATCAAAATTTATATTTGACTTTTTGACTTTATCTGTTATAATAGAACCATCAAACAGGAAAACAGTGGAGGGATACCTGCGGAACAGGATAAATATACTGCGCGGACGCTGGCTGCGCTCCAATCAGCACAGCAGATTGCGGCGATGCGCTATCATCAGGAAATCACGTCGGCACATATGTGCTGCTCGCACGCTGCCAAAGAGCCCGAGGACTCGCTCGCAACGATTTTTGAGGTCTGCGGTGTGGATCTCGCCGATGCTCAAGGCTCAGTCTGGAGAAGGAGCTCGCCCATCCCGATCATGCGTGCACGGCTCAAACCGTCTCGGCATGGGGATGGTGGCGCGTGCTCGGTCGTGCCGAGGAGCTCATCAAAGTCCATGAAGGACGTACTGATCGACGGAGCATCTGCTGCTCGCCATCGTGACGGATGGCAGCTGAGGAGGTACAGGCGATTGCGCGAGTTTGGTTTGACGAAGAGCAGCGTGCAGGATGCCATCCAGAAGAACCGCAAGCAAAACGTGACGAGCGACAACCCCGAGGAAGGCTATCAGTCGCTTGAGAAATACGGGCGCGACCTCACGGCGGCAGCGCGTGCGAACAAGCTCGACCCCGTGATCGGCCGCGACGAGGAGATTCGCCGCACGATCGAAATTCTCTCACGCCGTACCAAGAACAACCCCGTGCTCATCGGTGAGCCGGGCGTCGGTAAGACGGCGATTGTCGAGGGGCTGGCACGCCGCATTGTGGCGGGCGATGTCCCCGAGTCGCTGAAGAACAAGACGCTCTACTCGCTCGATATGCGGCGCGCTCGTCGCGGGGCAAAGTTCCGGCGAGTTTCGAGGAGCGCCTCAGGGCGTCCTCAACGAGATCGCAAAGTCCGAGGGGCAGATCCTTCTCTTTATCGACGAGGTGATACACGGTCGTCGGCGCAGGAGCCGCCGAGGGTGCGATGGATGCGGCAACCTCCTCAGCCGCTCGTCGCGCGGCGAGCTGCACGCTCAGTACTAGCGCTACTGGGACACTGAACGAGTACCGCAAGTACATCGAGAAGGACACGGCACTCGAGCGCCGCTTCCAGCCCGTTATGGTCGGCGAGCCGACGGTGAGGACACCATCTCCATCCTGCGCGGACTCGAAGGATCGCTACGAGGTGCATCACGGTGCTGCGGCATCCGCGACGCGACCTCGTCGCCGCGGCGACGCTCTCTGACCGCTATGTTTCTGATCGATTCCTGCCCGACAAGGCGATTGACCTCGTCGATGAGGCGGCGCAAAGCTGGCGACGGAGATTGAGTCCATGCCCGCACCGCTCGATGAGATTCGGCGTAAGATTCTCCAGCCTCGACATCGAGGAGGAGGCGCTGAAAAAGGAGACGGACGAGGACTCGAAGGAAAAACTCGCGGGCACTTGTCGCCGAGAAGCGAAAGCCACGCACAGGAGCAGAAGCTCCAAGGAAGTGGGAAGGTGAAAAGCAGGCGATTCTGCGCGTCATGTGCCATCAAAAGGAGATGGACGAATTGCGCGGTGAGATGGAGGCAGCTGAGGCGCGCCCAGAACCTCCGCCCGTGCATCGGGCTGAAATACGGCAAGATGCCGGAGCTGAAAGAAGCTCGCTGACGAGGAGCGGCACTCACTGCAAAGGCGGACGGTGAACAGTATGCTCAAGGAGGAGGTCGGCGAGGAGGATATTGCCCGCGTCGTCAGCCGCTGGATGCGGGTATCCGTCACGAAGATGATGACAGGTGAGCGCGAGAAGCTGCTTCACGTCTGGAGGATGTGCTCCGCGAGGCGCGTCGCTCGGACAGGATGAGGCGGTGACTGCTGTCAGCGAGGCGATTCTGCGCGCACGTGCCGGCATCAAGGATCCGGAACCGTCCGATCGGCTCGTTTATCTTCCTTGGCTGACGGGTGTCGGCAAGACAGAGCTCGCCAAGACACTTGCGGGTCGCTCTTTGACGATGAGCGGAGCGTGCATCCGCATCGATATAGGAGCGAGGCACATGGAAAAAGCACAGTGTCTCGCGTCTCATCGGCGCGCCTCCGGGATACGCTCGGCTATGACGAAGGCGGTCAGCTCACTGAGGCGGTGCGCCGTCGTCCGTACAGCGTCATTCCCGCTCGATGAGATCGAAAAGGCGCATCGCGACGCGTATCAACGTGCTGCTTCAGATCCTCGACGACGGACGCCTGACGGACGGCAAGGGCGTGTCGTGAACTTCAGAACACCGTCATCATCGCGACGAGCGATCTCGGCTCGCATGAGATCCTCAGCAAGGACTATGCGGAGGCAACGGCGGCGGTGAAGGCTCTGCCTGGCGAGGTACTTCCTGCCCCTGAGTTCCTGAACGTCGACGATACCGTCGTCTTTAAACGGGACTCAAGCTACAGGAGAATGTCGAAGCGCATTGCGGCGATCATGCTGGGTCGCTCAGAAACGCCTTGGGCGTCAGGTGGACATCGTACTCGCGTGGACGGATGATGCACCGGAGGCGCACTCGCGAAGGAGGGCTTTTGATCCCGACTTGGCGCAGTCCACTGCGGCGTCCTCACGGCATAAAGAGATCGAGATGGCGCCTCGAAGAAGATCATCGCGGGCGACGTGCGCGGCGGCGATGGCATGGCTGAGCTAGCTGACGGCACGGCGTTTACGTTTCACAGGATGTAGAGATAACTACAAAAAGAACTGTTCCATTTGGGACAGTTCTTTTTGCTACCAAATAGATTTCATTCATCGTATTCAGTGTATGGAATCTATTTTATATTTAACTTGTTCAAAGATATGGCTATGTTGTTGTTATCCACTCTATACTGAAATCTTCTAAAAATCGAGGAGTAGCAGATTTTCACAGGTTAACTACTCAAACTTCGCACATCAAAACATACGTCAAGCCTCGAAAACGCTGGCTCTGCGAGAAAAACAGCCGTCTAGTGCATTTTTCGCAGGTTTGATGCCAACAGCATCGGCAGTTCCGCCAGAAAGCCTTGCAGCAGTTCTTGTATTTCCCCTCAGCCAGAAGTCTCCGCTCTCGCACGCGTGCGGCAAACAGTACCATGAGAAGCCGTACCGCCTCTATGTAACAGACATCAGGAAGCTCGTCGATTGCCAGATAGAACAGTTCTCCGATACTTCGGTCATCGTTGGATTCCCGTTGCTCCACCGCCAGAAACATATACCGCGAAAACACAATGGATGAAGCATGCGCTGGTCATTGCACTCGTATGAGAGTGCACGGCAATCCTTCTCCAGACGCAGATAACTCTTGCACGCCTTGAAGAACACCTCTATCCCCCAACGCTTCCCGTAAATGCGGATCACTTCCTCCGCCGTAAGGCTCATATCCGTCGTTACCAAGACCGGGCCAGTCTTTGCAGGTTACGGTTGCGTGACGAAAACGAGACGTACCGGTAGGGATTCGGCTCCCTTACGGACAGCGGCTTCTACGGACAACAGATACTTCGAGCAACCACGCCGTTTTCGGTGTTTCCTGTAGATTGCCTTTACATCCTGCATCACACCTTCATGGAGGTAGTGAATCTTTTCCGTTTTCTTCGCCATCGCGACGACCTCACAGCCAAGTTCATGGACGGACAGAGCTGAGGTCGGAGAGCAGAACCATGTATCGAAGAGGACATGACGCGCGGGAATCGCCGCCTCCTTCGCTTCCTGCAGGAGACAGAGCAGCGACCTCGGTTGCCTTCCTCTCGCAAGTTCTCTTCTCTTGCCGCCACTCGTGCGTGCATCCACTTTCTCGGAGGAGGCATTCTGACGGTTCTTTGGATTTTCGGTCGACAGGAGCACATGGCTGACGGGCAGGAGTGTATTGCCGTCCGACCAGCAGAGCTAAGCATCCGGAATCCGTAGGAAAACTTCTTTGGGCATGGTCGTAAAAGACGCGCAGGAGTTCAACCTTCTGGAGCGGGCACGGTGGCAGATGGAGTCATCGAGGATGAGGACGTTGACACGATCTGCGCCTCGTCAAGGGTGCAATGGTGGATTGATGATGGTTGCAGCGAGCAGTGTGGTGAACCTGCGCCAATGGATGTGGCAGGCGTTCATGAAGCGGTAGAAGTGATCCTTGGCAAAAGGGGAAGGCAGTGCGTTGGAGGTGAATTCTGCATAGAAGAAAGAGCGATGCGAAAAGACCGTAGAGAAGGCGGTGAGGAAGATGCTGAGGACAGGGAAAGCTCACCATGTTTGTAGGCATTCCCGCAGAGCGCAGAATACGGCTGACGTGGTAACGCCGGAGGAAATATTGCATTTTCTCGGACAGTTGATTTTCAGAGCTGGTCTGGTTTTGTGCTATACCAGCATGCGGCATGAGCCTCCATTGGATGTTTTTGTTGGTACTTTAAACTATACCCAAATGGATGTCGCTCATGCTATTTTATTTCGCCACAAAACCCTAGATATTTCAAGCGCTTTACGGTACGTTATTGACCCGAAGTTTGAGTAAATTATGGATAAACGCATGCATCATCCTATCAGAGATTCCTATACAATCTATCTACAATAATTCTATTGTCTTAATGCTTACAAACAAATTGACTTTTACTAATATCAGATGATAGAGATTATTATAGTCTAAGAAAGGCGAGAGGATGAAAATGAACGAAAGATTGCGGATACTTATCCTGAGTAGTTTGATGGTGACACCTCATGCTTGGTGCGGGATGGCATAGGCGGGGCAGGGAAGAACTGACGGAGCGCAAAATGATGCGCTGGTTCAAGAGAGGCGCAGAGGATCCGGAGGCGCGGAAAACGGTTCGACTCGACGGCACGTCCCATGCAACGCGGTTGGACGATACGTCGCATACGGTCAGGGAAAGATTCCAACGAAGCTGGCTGATACGCCGGCTTCGCCACGATCCGCAAATACGGGATGAGATTGAGCGACTGGCATAATCCGACGGATGCCCCTCGAATACGATGCCGGCATTACGGTTGGGACGCGCGGGCTATGATAATCTCTACAATTTCAGTGAGATCCGCGGGTCTGATGTCGCCAGAACAATATTTTCCATCAGTGGGATGAAGGCGTTTATACGACAGATAATCTGCTCCAGTCCCGAGCTCTATGGCGTTGACTGGTGGAGATTCTGCGCTGCCCGTCGACGGATATGGAGGCGGCGGTGGGCGGACGGATCAATCTGAACTCAGGCGTCCGCAGCGCGAGAATTTTGAACGAGGTACAGGTTCAGGTCGGCAATGAGAAGATGCTGGCTGTCGATGTCAATCGTACGAGCAAAAGACCGCTCGCTTTACGGCCGCTTTGTCGCCATGGGTGGAAGGGAATGATCCGTTCTACGACAATACAGATCAGATGCGCGTCCATATTGCGCACCGTCCATTACGAAGGAGTGGGGATCGCAGACGCTGACCTTCTTCCCGTTCTGGCAGAAGGGATAAGGTTGACGGCTATGCGTATTCTCCGCGCACGCGCCCTGCCGGAGGATCCTCTACGCGATTATGCCGGATCGTTTCTTCGTCGGTGTTCGGGGCTGACCGCTATGAGCTCGAGCAACAGTGGGCCCAGCTATGAGCTCGAGCACAAGTTCAATGAGCAGCTGAGCTTTCATGCAAGGTGGGCTGGCGGAAGACGGAGGTTACGTCGCGGCAGTCGGCGGGCGCATTTATGCGGGACCGATATATACAGGCGTTTTGGGGCGATGATCGACAGCGAGGCGACGGCGTATTTCTCCGATCAATTCCTTCAGCTGCATCGGGATGGGAAGGATGGTCCTATAGATACGATCCTCGGATTTGACTGGCGCTATGAGAGTACGTCGGACAAGCAGGCGATGCGGATGCTGAATATGGACGCTGCCCTCAGATTCAGGACTATGTCGGCGGTGCGGCCATTCCCGCCGACCCCGATACGGTGATTCCCATGGACAATCTCAACTATTGGAGCCGAGCGCGGACTCTCACGTCATGCACACGCAAAAGGTGGGGCGGTTCACGCTCAGCGGCGGTGTGCGGCGCGGACTCTATGCGCAGTATAGCCAGCGCGATGATGAGCAGTACAGTCAGGGCGCATGGACGGGGCAGGCGGGCGTTGTATATGATGCGGGCAAGGGGTTCCATCCCTATCTGCACTGGAACAACTCGTTTGAGCCTTCGGCATATTACGATGTCAATGGAAAGCTACTCGGGCCGACGACCGGACAGGAATGGGAACTCGGCGTGCACTATATCCCGCGTCCCAATGTCCAAGTGACGGCATCGATCTTCGATCTGCGGCGTCAGAATCTGCCGCGCCTTGTACCGGCGACGACGTATTATACAGCGATCGGTGAAGTCACGTCGCAGGGCTTTGAGATGGAAGGGCGCGTTGCGCTGAATCCCGATCTGCGCCTTTTGGGCTCGTACACCTATCTGGACAATCGGATCACGAAGGACACGAATCCGAACCGTGTCGGCAGGAAACCGTCGGGTGTTGCAATGCACAGCCTCAATCTGCGTGTGGATGCGGTGCTGCAGAAGTACCGTGATGGCGAGCTGACGCTCGGCTTTGGTGCACGCTATATCGGCAGCCGTGTGGGTGAGAGCAATGATATCACCATGGGCGGAGTGATGCTCTCATGACGCACCTCTGTCACTCGCACGCGGGGACAGCAGTCTGACGCTGCATGTGCGCAACCTCTTTGACAAGAAGTACATCTCGAATATTGAATCCTACTGGGGCACGCCGATGGGCTTCATGGGGCAGGAGCGTACCTTTATTCTGTCCTATATCAGGAGATGGTGATGCGTCAATCAATCCATGAAATCGACGTGTTTCTTCGGCGCTGCCGATATTTGGCGGCACCGTTTTGGCGGAGCAGAGCGAGCTTCAAAGTAGGTGGAATGCTGGCTGTCGCGATGGCATTCAATATCGCGAATGTCTATCTGACCATTCGGCTCAATACATGGTCGAAGGATTTTTTCAACGCCATGGAAAGCAAAGACGGCGATGAGTTTATGTATCAGCTTGGTCTTTTGTTTGGTCTGGCGGCAATCGGGCTCTTCCTGTATGCCAATCAAAAATTCCTCTGTGACAAGGCGGTGCAGATGTGGCGTGGCTGGCTTTCGCAGAACTACACGGAGCGTTGGCTGGAAACGAAGCTCTATTACCATGCGATTTTCCGCAAAGCATCGATAACCCGGATCAGCGTATTGCCGAGGATCTGTATCTGTTTCCGAAGCTGACGGTGGCGATGGTGTTTGACTTCGTTGATTCCTTCGGTTCTTTGAGTGCCTTCGCAGTGATTCTGTGGGGACTGTCCGAAGCGTACACGGTGGGCGGATCTATATTCCGGGCTTTATGCTGTGGATCACGGTGGGCTTTTGTGGTCGTCGGTACATGGCTGATTCACCGCATCGGACATCGTCTCTCGTCGGATTGGAACGCCGTCGCGCAGGAATATGAGGCGGACTACCGCGCAGCAAGCTGATTCTGTCTGCGTGATCGGGCAGACGACATTGCCCCTGCATGGCGGGAAGTTCGCGAGGCTGTCGTGACCAAGGAGTCGCTTTGCGCGTGTGTTTGATATCTGGGTGAAAAATCTGCTGAGAAAAAGGCAGCTCAACTATTTTAATTCCGGTTATGCACAGATATCCGGTGTTGTTCCCTATCTCCTCGCCGCACCGAAATATTTTTCCGGCGCGTTTCAGATGGGTGAGTTGATGCAGACGGCGTCCGCGTTTAATGGGATGCGTGTATCTCTTTCGTGGTTTATTCTCAATTATCCTACGCTTGCAGAGTGGAAGGCGGTTGTCGATCGTCTGACAGAGTTCGATGCGCTGCTGCGTGAACGGGATATGGAGTCGCCGCTTGAACAGGTGAAAAGTCGGGACGGCAGTCTGCACATCAATGCAATCCGTTTGGAATTCCCTGATGAAAGGACACACTCGGGGATGTTGCATCTCAGCTTTGGCATTGGGCGAGTGCGTGGCACTCACAGGCGCATCCGGCTGCGGGAAGACAACACTGCTCTATGCGATTCGCGGACTTTGGCCATTCGGCAGGGGGCAGATCGGAGCTCCCTGAGGGCGGCAGCTCTTTTTGACACAGACACCCCGTATCTGCCGGAGGCAAGTCTGTCGGATGTTCTTTCGTATCCGGATTCGACACTCGCAACTCTCGTGGGAACGTTGTCGGGAAATTCTTTCTATCGTAGAGTTAGAGCATTTGTATGATGCCGATGAGACAGTGTGCATGGGACAAGACGCTTTCATCCGGGGAGCAGCAGCGGTTAGCATTCGGCAGGATTTGGGCGCAGAAGCCGGACTGGCTGTTTTGGATGAGGACTTTCGTGTAGATCCTGCCTGTCGTGAACGGATTCTTCTGCGGCTGCGTACGGATTTTCCGTCCATGTGTGCTGACCGTTGAGCATTATGGCACGGACAGCCCTTTCTATGATCGTCGGATCGATATTACGGCGATGACGTAACAGGTATCTGTCAGTGTTTGTTTTTGAGGGGCATGGATGTTCGTGTCGGAAACAGGAAAGCCGCATTTGATGATCGCTATCGCTCTGCGATAGAAGAAGAGGGCGTCCTCCGACAAAGTATCTCTGACAATGTTATGCAGGTTCCGGAACGGATTGCCTCAATGCTTGACATTGGCTGTGGGATGGGCGATATGGTCATGGCGTGGGCAGGGCGTGGAGTCGATGCGACGGGGCTTGATATCTCAGCGGAGGCACATACAGTACGCGAAGGCTTCTGCAGAAGCCACGCAGAGGCTTGTTGCTTCGTGGCGGGGATTGGGCTGCGCTGGATCTTGACTCCTATGGTTGGCGTCGTGATTTGATCTCGTATCTCAGTGCGGATGGGACCGGATATGCGGGAATCTGCCGTACTGCGGAAAATGATGGAGAGCAGCCGACGATATTGTCGGCTAGTGCTCTTCAAGGATGGACAGAACGAACTTGCAGAGGCAGCATCTCAAAAGCTGGGATGCTCCTGGCCATCCAGTCCGCCTTGCGGGAAGAGGGATCCTTCGCTGCTCTCTGCGCATGAGGTTTCTTTGGAGGATGTTATCTGCACGATTTCCTATGAGGCGTCGACGGCGCATTGGTCCTTCTATCTGCAAACACTTTTTCCGGCACAGGAATATCGTTCGTCATTGGATCAAATCACTAGAGGAATATGAAGCGGCTATGGGGGCGAATGGCAGTTCAAACGAGATGCTCTTTACCGCATGCCCGCGCGGGCGATATGAGATGGGATAAACAGACAATATAAACGCAAATCCCCGCCGCAGCTCTGCGACGGGGGATTGTTCTGTGAGAATAGGGGAATATCGGGTGCCCTTAGGTAATGGATGCCCGATAGATGGCGTCAACGGCCTTCTTGAGGACAACGTTGAAAATCGTCATCGCTCTGGCTGGCGTGCAGATCCTGCGCGAGGGCGCGGGAGAAGCTGGCGATGAGGCCGTGGGGTTGCTGCGCGCAGTTTTCGTTTGCATCGTCCATCGTGTAGCCGCCGCTGAGGGGCGACGACGCGGATGACGTGCGCAGGTCTTTCGCGATCTCCGCATAGAGGTTGTCGACGGTCGGGATGGTGACCTTGAACATGATCTTTGCGTCTGCGGGCAGCCCTCGCCAGATGTTTCCTTCACTGCGAGCCGAGCATGATCTCCTCTGCCATTGCCTTGTCGGGGCGGTGGATGTCAACCCTCGGGTTCGAGAATGGGGACGAGTCCTGCGGGACGATCTGCATACCGACCTCGAATTGCTGGTCGATGATGGCGCGGATGCCGTCCGGATTCGCCTCGCTTTGATAACGGAGCGCATCTTCGTGCCAAGATATGCCGCCTCGTTTGCGCGGTCGACAGTTTGTCGAGATCGAGGGATCGCTTCATGAGGCTGAACGTCATCCTTCTCCTCCGCAAGCCCCTTGTCAACTCTTCTAGGATGGGGATGATGCCCTTCAGTTCCAGAGGAAATCTGCGGTAAGAGGGCTGTCAATCCGGCGATCCATGGTGTTCTCAAGAGAGATTGCCGCGAGGATCTCGTGCTTGTCGAAGGAGGGACTTTTGATGATGCGTGTCGCATCTCGTGGACGTGCGTGAACATCTCTCGTCGCCGTTGTAGGCACTCTCGTCGATGCCGTAGCGCCTTGGAGCGCCTTTGGCGTGGAGCCGCCGCTCTGGTCGAGCGCTGATATTGTCAAGAACAGTTGACAAATTTCTCACAAGAAACGAGATGCTTAAACAGTCGCGAGCAATGGAGTCATAGAACTGTCGACGTTCACCATCGGAGAAGCCCACCGTTTGATGAACAAATTCGACGGATGTTTCCAATGGCTCATGAAGTGTCGCCACACCAGAACCTTCAACTCCTCTGTTGTCATCTTCTTTGTTTGTCATAGCGTCCATGAGAAGCTCCGACTTCATGCGCGCCGCTACTCTCACAACGCGCGTTATCGCGCAGCGTCCACCGGCACTGTTCATGCTTTGACGAATCCCATCGATTTGAGTTGCCTCCCGATACAGCTGACTCGTGTACTGGCCGCCGCGATCCGAATGCAGGATTGCTCCCCTGAGCATCGGGTAGGGAAATCATGGCGTTATCAAGCATCTGCACACACAGAAAGCCCTCATTCATGTCCATAGAAAGTCCACACGGCGTCATAGCAGTCAAAGAGTGCTAAATATAGAGTTCCATCACACGCGGAATCTCTGTCATGTCAGTGACGCACTTGAGAAAGAGGTGTGTCGGCATGAAAAATCACGGTGCAGGAGATCCTCCGACATCTGTGCCTGCCGATCTGCTTTGGTGATACCGTTCGGCTTATGATTGGGACGATGACCGTGCTCGATCTCTTCCCTGATACGGTAAACGGTGCGTTCCTCGAAATACGGATGCCCTCCGGCTGCTCGATCTTGAGTGCCTGATACCCAGTTCTTCCGTGGAGGTATCACTGCATCTCATCCTCTGCATGGATCTGCATCTGGCATCGGCAAGTTCCTGATATTTCGAGGCGGTCTTTGCTCACCAAATACTGATAAAATCCTGCCTTTGTGACATGGAGCAGTCTGCAATAAAACTGATATCCCCTTTGTGTGTGCCGTCTAGCTGTCTTGAAAGCACAAACTTCATACGTTCGTTTTGTTGACTTCAGACGGCTCGCATGAGCGCTTTGCTTCTTCCAGAAAGTCGTTTTCTTTCTGAGTCAGCCAATTTCCTTGTCCTGTGCCTTGGGCTGTGCGCGCTGGCCGTACGGAGTTCCTGCAAGCTCAGAGCACTCTGTGGTGTTGCGTCGCACCGAGATCAGATACCCAAGCCGATGGGCACTGTCCATGTATACATTGTATTCTTTTGGAAATCTAACTCTTTGGCGGCTTTTTGCCTGACCGATTTCCTGCCCCAGCTTGACTGCCTGTACCTTAAATTCGTGATCATATTGCCTGTTTGTTATCATTTGTGACCTCCTTTCCGCTGACTTTATCTAAATTCCTTGCGAAGAAGTTGTCAACTATTTATACAACATCAGTACTTGCTTAATTTCCGTACCAACAG
>BNJS01001115.1_pt1 | contig 33132 bp, 33 predicted proteins | sample 8540461 | NCBI WGS metagenome assembly BNJS01 (sample SAMD00202454, study PRJDB9452) | human saliva metagenome | isolation source: human saliva | place: Japan
GCTCGTAAAGCATCACAATTCTCAAAACGTTAATCAATACGATACTATCAACGTTTCAAAGCACTCAAAAGTTTACCTTATGGGTGCTTTTTTTCGTGTTTTTTGAAAAGTTCACCCTCAAAGTTTACCTTATTCTCACCTTATTGTTTTAGAGACTTTAAAGCAAATTCACCTACTGTCATAGGAACTACATTAGAAGTATTTACATAAATCTGTGTTGTTCCTGTGTCACTGTGTGTTAGAGCCTCAGAAATAGCTTCTAAGCTCATTCCTGCTTGTTTAGCAAGCGTTGCTCCTGTATGTCGCAGTTTATGAGGTGTAGCATGTGCCAGCTCTTTATGTCGCTTTCTGATGCTTTTCATTTTATTGTTTAGATAGTCAGCATGTAAAGGCTTGTTGATGTTTCCTCTTGTGTCTATATATGTAAAAACAAATTGTTCTGGATTACTGATGATGCCAAACTTTGCTAGTTCATATCTTTGTTGTTCTTTCCAAGAGGTAAGAAGTTGAAGTAAGTCATTAGTAATAGAGAAAATAGTTTTCTTATTTCCCTTAGTAGATTTTACTTGTCCATATCTATCTAAAGCTTGAATTAGCTGAATCTGTGATTTTGAAAAGTCGATATGTTTCCATTGAAGAGCATATGTTTCAGATTTTCTATCACCTAAGAAAAAAGTGAGATAAAATAGGACATAATCTTTAAGGGTTATTTTATCATTCTCTAAATCCTCTTTAAAGGCTGAGAACCATTCTTGGAGTTGTTCATGAGTTAGATATAAATCTTCCTCTCTCTTTGACTCTGCAAGTTGAATCTTTTTAGTTGCCTTTATTCTTCTTAATATTTTTGCAACTTTATTAGCTTCGATATATTCAAGTTCTTCTGCCCAATCAAAAATGGAAATCACATAGCTACGTAAAGATTTGAAGTTCGCATATTCATTAGCCTTAGATGTCATTAGATTTAGGATAACTTGCTTATTTGATTTAGAAACTGTATCGTATAGTTGCCAAGAAGTGGTAGTATATGTTTTTCAAAACATGTTTTGGTATTAGCAACTGTTGACCTGCTTGGTGGCTTAGAAGTGGATGTAGTTTGTCCTGCTTTATAAGAGTCCCACCAGATATTGTTATAGAAGTCTGAGAAAAGGATATCTCCTTTTGCCAGTCCTGTAAACTCATTATCTTCTATTTGATTTAACTTGGTAAGCAAGTCTATCTCAGCCTGTCTTGCCTCCTTTCTAGTTTTAAATCGCTTATCGTAATAATTGCTATTAACAATACCAAGTGGCATTCGTGCTTCAATTGGGATATAGACTTTTAAGCGATAAGTTCCGTTTTTTGTCTTACTGATAGTCATGATATTCTCCTTGTGTATCGAACCAGAAAATATCATGACTATTATAAAACAAAAATATAGATATTTCTAGTTTTGTGAGTAAAGCCAAGAATTAATGGCTTCTTTATTAAATCGTATAGTCTTGCCTATTTTTATGGCAGGCAGTCCTCGTTTAATCCAACTATCTAGAGTATTGTTTGAGATACCCAAGTAGTGGCAAGCCTGTTGTTTGTTTAAAAACGGACTTTCAAGGTTACTATTGTTCAATCTATTTTCAATTTCTTTCTTGATAAGTTCAGCAAGTAGGAGCTGAATTTGTTGAACTTGTTCGTCTGGTAGAATTACTTGCATTTGTTCCTCCAATATATGGTATAATAGAGGTATCAAGAGATACCCTATTTACTTTTCTTGATTATCTGCAACCTCGTCCTCGCTCGCCAAAGTTTCGGATGAGGTTTTTATTTTGTCATATGCCCATATGTCCCATTGATTGTTGAGGCCAACTTTTGAAACTAACATGGATAGAAGCTCTTCTTTGCTTTTCATTTCGTTCCCAGGTGTGAAATCATAAGACAAGTAAACATCATATCCAATCTCTGGTATTCTTCTCTTATAGTTCATAGTTCTTACAGGATGAGATTCGTAAAAAATTGGCTTCTCATTCGTACCCTTTAACGTTGCAAGGTGTTCAATTCTCCTAACGTATTGAGATAAATCTTCATACGCATTTCCTTTGGTATAGTAGAAGAAAGCTAAAGGATGTTTAGAACTTGTAATAATAATGACTTTTGCAGCACCTATTTTATTTTGATAACGTGCAGATACTGGGCTAATATTATATGGATCCAAAACTTTTAACCAGTCCGAAGCAGTTAAGCTATCTCCTCGAACATCATCAAGTAGTAGGACTTCTTCTCCGTTTACTTCATCAAACATGTTAGTGCCTGCGGTTGTGATTGATTGCCATTTTTTGTTGTTTAATTTTGCCATCTGAATGATATCTTTAGTTAATTCTTTTGCGAACCTTGACTTTCCAAGTCCAGAATTACCATAGATGAATAAGATAGTCTTTTTGAACTCTCCGTTTTCCAGTTCATCTTTTGTTCTGGCACCTTTAATTTCTCCAACAGTTTTAAACGCATCGTTTATTCTAGTTTTATGTACTATATATGGCGTGTGATATTTCTTATCGAGAAGTATGTCATTTTTAGTGATATTCTCGTTCAAAATATTATCGATTAGGAAATCAATGTCTTCAAAACTTTTCTGTACCTCTTTTTTAGCTTTTCCTTTAAGCCAACTTTCTTTCCTTTGATGATAGATTTCTAAGTACTGTTTTCCTAACAAGGTGAATACCTCGTCAGGAGGATATTGATACTTATCTTTATCTTTTGCATGAATTAAGTATGCTAACAAGTTATCGTAGCCATATCTTCCAGACTTTGATTTTTCGAGATATTCTTCTGCTAATCCGATTTTTTCAGCTAAAGTAGATAGTGTTGCACCTTTACCTTTATCAAACTTGAGTAAAGCATGAATGTGTGATTTGGCAAGTTCGGTAGTTGTTTCTTGAAGTTCATTGTTAAATACTACAGATGTGTCTTTGTCATGCTTAATTGCATATGCTTCAGAAACTGATGCCACTTCACTAACTCTTCTGACTATTTCTTCAAGAATTTTTTCGACATTTTCGGACTTAATAAGCTCTTCATCCCAACCATTTTTCCAATAAGTCGTATCAAAGTATTGTGTAATTGCCACAGAAGTTAAAAGTGCTTCTTTTTTCATTTTTTTATTTGTCATGAATAATAAGTCTTTCTATTTTTAATTATTCTTTTAAATATTTTTAGTGTTAGACTATTGACAAGCCCAGTCTAACACGTGCGTAGAATAATTAAAAATTAAATTAGTAATTCTTGGGGCTTCGCCCCAAACCCCAGCCTCTCCTGCCCGATGGATCCCCATCGAACCGAGAACGCTTGCCAATTCAACAAGGGACGGGGTAGTATTTTTCTTCGCTTCACTCCTTGCCGTTGGCATCGTTACGCAAAAAAATCTCCACCCCTCAAGCCCTTGCGAATAGGCATTTTTCTGCTGATAATGTCGTGCCGACACCTATACCGATGAATCCCTTAGGTAAGGTCAGTGTCGCGCTAAACAAGTGTAGCAGAAAAAGCGCTAGCTATATCTTGAAAATAGCTCTTGTATCCGCTGATTTAACCGTTCTTCGTTTCTTACTTGAATAGTGCGAAATATTTTAACAGGTTCCCCTTCTAGTTGAAAATATCCATATCCTCTAGGTTTTATCACAACTTCATTTTTTTCCATATCAGGAAAAAGGAGTTGTCTGTTGTTGGTAGACAAGAGAAAACTAGTAGACAATGAAATTATACAGTTGAAGTTATACCGACCTGGTAAATCAGACATCAAGAAACGCTGACTAGACAGTATAATTCGTAAACCTAGACTTCTACCAAGGCTGTTCATCATCAACATCTTTGACAAAACATCTTTGTGTTTTTTCTTATCTGTTTGTTCAAGATATGCAAGAAAGGCTTGCCACTCATCAAAAATTAGGTAAAGATTATGCGAGTTTTGTTCTTGCTTATCAAGTCTAGCTTCAAAACGTTGGTAGACTGTTTCGAATAATTCTAGACAGTTAAAACCTCTTGCGACATGATCACTAGTCATTGAAAACATTTCTTCATCTGCTTTAAAATCCAAAAAGTAAGCTTCAGCATCTGTATCATAAAATGAAATGAGTCCTAAAAGCCTTCTCAAAAAAGTAGATTTTCCTGAACCAGAAGGGCCTGCAATAATCCATGCGAAAAATCGGTTAATGTCAACAGTGACAGGGGAGGGTTGTCCCCTGACGTTGACGTCGAAAACGTTATTTATCATGCTAGAAATCCTCTTCTCTTTGAGGTTTTTGCATTAGAATCATGTCATTAGTTGACACTAAACGAACTTTGATTGCAAGGAAGGGTTCGCGCTTAACACGCTTCACAACGCTATCTGTAGAATCGTTTGACATAGTTTTTACAACTTGTCTTACTTTTGTTTCAAACTCTGCAAGAAGTTCATCAGAGATTTCTTTGTTGATGTGAATAAAGTAAGTATCTGGTTCCGCAACTTCGACACCTTGTGTGAAACTTAGTGAAGAGATTGGTAGTTCTGTTACACCGATTTCTGTTAACCAGTTATAGAAGCTATTAAATAAAGGATTAATAGCAGTTTGACTTCTTTGTTTGTATCGATGCCAAGCTACAGAGAAAATTTCTCCATCTGTGACAAGCCACATGAGTAACAAAGAACCTAATATAATTGGCACTATCCATAATAGGAACTTAAGAAGTAGTGCTAGTAAAACAAAGGTAATTAAAGCTATGAAAAGCTGATAGTACCACTCTAATTCCATGATTTTTCTTACAAAATTTTTCATACGAATCCTCTTTCTTATTTAAGTGAAATATCAGAAAGCTCGGTGACAAGAGCTAAACCGATTGGTTGCTTGAGTTTATCAAGTACAAATGATAAGTCATACTTGTTAAGTACGATATCAGCGTTTATCAAACCATCTAAGTTCTCGTTTTGATAGTTTTTTAACTTGACTTTGAACGTTGGACAGTAAGCTTCTTGAGCAATACTAGCGAACTGATCGTAGAGTTTTTTATCTACGCATGTTAAAGATGCCCAGTGAAGTTGATTTTCTTGACCTTCGTTTATGACCCCGTTGTTTGTATCGACTACTTTAATATCAGACGGGACATCAACAGAAGTTGATAAATCATCTAAAAATGCTTTTGAGTTGTTGCGGTTACCCACAGTTAATTTGTTTTCTTTTGGCATATGAATGCCTCCTTTTTAAAAAAATGTGCTTGGTCAGACTTTCTAGAACGCTGACAGAGTTTAAAACATGTTTTGTTTACAAAAATATGATAACACGAAGACATTAATTTGCCTATGCAGATAGGGTTCAAAAATAAATTGATAAAAAAAAGCAAATGTGGTAAAATAATCGCAAAAAGTGGGAATCAATTCATAAGTTTCGGGGAGGAATATATGTTAAAAATCTGATACTTGGTTTAACTTTTTATGAACCGTACATTAAGATTAATGATTTATTAGGTAGAGAAAAATTTTTTTAACAATATACATAGAAAATAACTACCAACATATCATTGTGGAACAATACGAACAATACAAGGATGAGGGCAAACGTAAGAGAGCTGGTGAATTTGTACAAAAAGATCTGGGACTTAATTTGAAGAATCCTGACGCTTTCTATAATGAAATAAAAAAAGAGGGGTAAAAAAAGATATTACGAACCTTATTCCGATTTTTAAAAGAATTTCCAGTAGTAAAGCAATATCTCTTAGAAACAGAAACACAAATTTATAGAAAGCTTAGTAATATTAAATGGTCTTTGGAATTGGGGTATGAACTTTTATATCATCCAGAATGTGCTACTTTTCTTTTTATCATTTTTTTGCCAAAAAAATATTTCCTTGTCCTGAGGAACTTATATATTTCCGAAAAATTAAATTATATTTCAAATAAGATAAAAAGATAATTTAATTAATTTCAATGAGATTGGTGATGAAATACCTTGCATATCTCTATCGGAATATGAGGCATTTTTAAATATTTCTGATTTTAAAACTGAAGAAAGTGTCGTTGATTTGTATATCAAGAAAAAAATTATAGCAAGATTATGAGGGATCAGTACAAGCAACTAAAACCATATGAAGAATACTGTAAGCAGGAAAGTTTTTATAGAAAAAAATTAATCAATAATGAAATAGATGAAAAAGATCTTTATTTCATAGACTGTCAAAAAGGTTCTAAAAAGATGGATAATAATTTATTAGAAAGGTTTAGAGAATTTCCCATCCTGCAACCAGAGAGTGAGTCTTTACATTCAAATAACATAAAAAAATTAAATTACATAAGATTTGCTTTATATTTAGGAGCTATTTTTTTGGAAGAGACAATATTGCTACCTAGTGTCACTAGTGCAGTGAAAAAAACAAATTCATTAGGATTATCTGGTATTGACTATTTGCGCACTTTTTCAGTTAAATTAGAAGAAGAAGCTGACGAACTGGAAGAGGAATATGAGTGGGAAGAAAAATCAGATTAGGTTAGATTAATATTATTCCGAAGACTTAAAGATATAATGAAAAACCCAACCAAAAATTTATTTTGGTTGGGTTTATTTGATATTCTTTACAATCTCATTAAATGAGGATATAATTTTTCCTTGCTTATCTTTGGGTAATTTTGTTAAGTTTTCAAAAAGTACTTCTGAAGAATCTTCTCGTTCTGATTCATATGATTGTAGGTCAAAAAACTCTTCTACTGTTATGTTTAGGGCTTTGATCACCGATTCAAGTGTCTTTATCTTAAAAATCATACTTCATGTTCTCTATATTTTGAATCGCTTTAACACCTAATCCAGCGATTTCAGACAATTTTTCTTGACTTAATCCCTGTTCTTTTCTGCATTCACGTATGCGAAATGAGATATGCTTTTGTAATTTATTATATTCCATACTATCTACCATTTTACTATCTGTTTTATTTAAAAATAAGTATAATAAACTATCCAAAAACAAGAAAAGTATGGTAAAATGGTACTATAGTTTAATAAAATGCATAGGGCATTGTACAAAAGGAGTTTATAAATGTCAAAAACTACGGAAAATAGTCATAGTACTGCTAAAAAATTGTATACGGGTGCGGTTATTTCTGCCTTCGCTGCAACTGGAATTATCGGCACTGCTCAAGCAGATACAGTAGAGGTTTCATTACCTACAACTGCTCAAACTGAGCCAGCATTGGTAGAAAAAGAAGCGCCTAAGAGAGTAGAAGTGAAAACTCCTACTAAGGAAGACGTTGCTGAACTTGGTGCTACTGCTAAACAAACTCAAGAAGATGCAGATAAGGCAAAAGAAGTCTTGGATCAAGCGAATGAAGCTTCTGATAAGGCAGAAAAGAAAGTCACTGACTTGAAACAAGCTAAAGACGATGCTCAAAAGACTGCTGATAAAGCAACTCCTGAGGTTATCCAAGCTGCAGAGAAGAAAGTGGAAACTGCTAAAGCAAAAGTTCCAACTGCTGAACAAGCGGTATCTTCTGCGCAAACTGAACAAGATGATGCAGACCATAAGGTTGCTATTCAAGGCAAAACAGTTGGTACTAAGCAAGCTGAAGTGACCCAAGCACAAAATGGAGTTACTGATGCTAAAGCAGAAGTGAAAACTGCTGAGGACGCTTTGAATGGAGTTGGTCTTGCTGACGCTAAAGAAAAGCAAGACGCAGCGATTAAAGAAGAAGCTACAAGCAAACAAGCTCAAGCCGATGCACAAACTGCTCTTGATGCTGCTAAGAAGTTGGACGGTGAGCTTGCTGAACAACTAAACCAAGCTGAAACAACTGTTAAAACTGCTACACAAGATGTAGAGCGTACTGAAAACGAAGCTAAAGAAGCAAAAACTAACCGTGATAATGCTCTTGCTACTTACAACCAAGCGGTATCTGTTCTTGATGCCCTTCAAGATAGCTCTAAGAAACAAACCATCACTCTTTCTCCAGCTTTCATTCAAGCAGTGAAAGAAAATATGGCTTATAACGACCAAGATACAAGTTCTTGGAGTTCAGAAGACCGTGATAAACGTACTTTGGAGCTTTACAACAAGATTGTGAGTGCTCAAGTAGAACACAAAACTCTTAACAAATACATTCCAACTAAAGCCGACCAAGCCGATAAAACTCGCTACGACATCAACAATCTCCCACAAGAGATTAAAGATGAGTTGAACTACTTTGTGGTTGACCTTATTAACCAAATGCGTCGTCAACTTGGACTTCCAGATGTGGTTCTTTCAAAAACTTCTCTTGAATTTGCAGATAAAGTTGCAAAAGAGTATTTGAAAGCAAACTTCTCTAAAGCCATGAAAGATGACTACCGTGCGAAAGGTGGTGTCGGACACTACGCTATCGGTATTAACAAGGTTGCCAAAGAATATGGCATGCCTACAACAGATGCAGAGGAAGAAAGCAAGGGTGAACAGTATTATGAAAATACTGTAACCACTTATAGCTTCCATAACTTTGATGATGCTGATGGGGTTTACCGTAAAACTCTTGGCGAAATGAAAGCTAAGTTGTACGATGACCTTGTGATGTTGGTGTCTACTAAAGGTGACTATGCTCATACTGAGGGTATCCTCCAGTTCGACCATGCTCATGAAACCATCTACTTCGGTGGTGTCGCACAAAGTAAGACTGATGATTTCTATACTACCCACTTCTTGACTGCTATTCGTAGTGAATATGTAGATGGTTCTAAATGGGATAAAACACCTATTGCAAACCCACTTAGCAATGAAGTGATTGAGCGCAAATTGAGTGAAGCTCGTCAAGCACTTGCTGATGCTATGACTGCTCGTGATAACACACAAGCTACTTTGAAGCAAAAACAAAAGCAGAATCAGATGCTAAACTTGCTCTTACAAATGCAGAAGCTAACTTGACTGCTTTGAAGAATGGTGAAAGCCCACTTGCTAACGCACAAAAAGCCTTTGATGAAGCAAAAGCTCGTCATGATCAGGCAGTGGTGACACTTTCTAATGCTAACGCCCTTGTTAACAATTTGACTGTTACACAGTCTGTTAAAGAAGACGCTCTTAAAGATGCACAAGCAAAACTTAAAGACTCTGAACAAGTTCTTAAAACTGCACAAGAAGCTCTTAAAGCAGAAGAAGATAAGATGAAAGAGCTTGAAGCAATCGCTTCAAATAAAGCCCAAGCGGTATCTCTTGCTAAGAAAGCCCTTCAAGATGCTGAAAACGAAGTTAAACAAGCTGAGAAAGAACTTGCAGACCTTAAAGGTGCGCATACTCGCTTGGCAGAAGTGAAAGCAGAGCTTGAAAAAGCAGAAACAGAGCTTAAAGAGGCTTACAAAGCACAAAACGAAGCTAAAGTAGACTATGAGGTTAAGAGCCTTGCAGCAGATCAAGCAAAAGTTGCTTATGAAACTGCCAAAGCGAAGTTTGAAGAAGCTGAAGCAAAACGCTTGGCTGAACTTGCCGATGCCAAACGTAAAGAGCTTGAAAAAGCTGGCTACCAACCAGTACCAGTAGTAGACGGTAAAGGGAATGTTGTTGATTATACCGTAGAGAAAGTAACGGTAGGAACTAAAGACGATAAAACTTATCAAGCTCCTGCACAAGCTACTAATGCAAAAGCAGAATCTAAGAAACAACTTCCAAATACTGGAACTAAAGAATCGAGTCTCCTAGCAATGCTTGGAGCAAGTGTTGGACTATTTGCTTTAGCAGGAAAACGAAAATATAATAGATAAAAAGAAAGAGAGCGGTGGCTCTCTTTTCTAATGAATGGAAACAAATTAGTATATATGTAAAAATTTTTATATAAGGGAAACTTTTGATATTCTGGTTCGATTTTTTTGCTTATTTTTTTGATGAAAGTTTACCTTATTTTGATGAAATTGATTAAAAATTAGTTGAAATTTTATTTTTTTGAAAAACTTATGAAAACGTTGATTTTAAAAACACTTTGAAATTAGATGAAATAAGTGGTGCCCCAACCAGGTCTTAAGAAAGCTCGTAAAAGCATCACAATTTAGTAAACGTTAATTCGAAAGAATTACTATACTTACAAAGAGCACCTTTCGGGGTGTTCTTTTTATGCTTCCATACTAAATTGGTGCAATTGACACAGTTGTTGCGACTTTAGTCGCTTACAAATGTGGCTGCAACATGACAAAGTCAGTTGCCTCAAAACGTTAATCAACACGATTATATCAACGTTTACAGACATTCAAGAATTTACTCTTGGATGTCTTTTTTGTATAAAAAAAATAGTTGTTTTTTTCGTAAAGTTAGCTATTAATATTTATCAATGATAAAAAAATAGCATGTTTTTAAGGGACTGACCCCAAAAAGTGAGAATTTAATAAAAAGACTTGACATAATTCGTTTACAATGGTAAACTTATTTTGAACATATTTGTTTACATTTGTAAACGACGAGGAGGAAAGGAGAATGAGCACAATAGAACTTAATACTTATATCACAGATGCAGAATGGGAGGTCATGCGTGTAGTTTGGGCAAATGATCGAGTAACTAGTAAAAAAGTCATTTCCGTATTGCAAGAAAAAATGGACTGGACACAATCCACTATCAAAACGATCTTAGGTCGATTAGTTGGAAAAGGCGTACTAAATACAGAGCAAGAAGGTAGAAAGTTTATTTACACTGCCAATATTGAAGAGAAAGAAGCCGTAAGGAATTATGCAGAAGATATTTTTAAACGGATTTGCAATAAGAAAGTCGGAAATGTAATAGGAAGCATCATTGAAGATCATGTTTTAAGCTTCGATGATATAGATCGACTAGAAAAAATATTAGAGATGAAAAAATCTTTCGCAGTAGAAGAAGTGGATTGCAATTGTCCAGAAGAACAATGCGAATGTCATTTACATCATCATTAAGCATAAGGAGGAATTTAAAATGAATAATGACAACAGATATTCGTCCCATAATCACTGCGGTCACTGTGGGCATGACCACAGCGGGCACAGTGGACATGATCACAGCGGGCACAGTGGGCATGATCACAGCGGGCACAGTGGACATGATCACAGCGGGCACAGTGGACATGATCACAGCGGACACAGTGGACATGATCACAGCGGACACAGTGGACATGATCACAGCGGGCATAGTGGGCATGACCACCATCATCACGGAAACTTTAAGGAACTTTTCTTAAAGTCATTGCCACTAGGAATCATTATTATGTTCTTTTCCCCTTTGCATGGATTTAAACTACCATTCCAGTTTACTTTTCCATATTCTGATATTGTAGTAGCTATTTTATCTACTATATTAATTATTTATGGCGGACGTCCATTCTATCAAGGTGCAGTTGACGAATTTAAACAAAAAAACCTGGAATGATGGCACTCGTTTCTTTAGGTATAAGTGTTTCATATTTATACAGTATTTATGCTGTGATCATTACCTACGTAACGGGTGAACACGTGATGGACTTTTTCTTTGAATTTGCTTCATTACTATTAATCATGCTATTAGGTCACTGGATTGAGATGAAAGCTATTGGAGAAGCAGGAGACGCACAAGCAGCATTGGCTAAGTTAGTGCCGAAAGATGCTCACGTTGTATTAGAAGACGATTCAATTGAAACACGACCAGTTGCTGACTTACAGGTAGGTGATTTAATTCGTGTTCAAGCCGGAGAAAATGTGCCAGCAGACGGGATTATCGAGCGTGGCGAATCACGTTTAAATGAAGCTCTTCTAACTGGAGAATCAAAAGCAGTTAAAAAAGGCCCTGGCGATGAAGTAATCGGGGGCTCAACAAATGGAGAAGGGGTTCTTTATATTAAAGTGAATGAGACAGGTGATCAATCCTTCATCTCTCAAGTTCAGAATTTAATCAGCCAAGCTCAAAGTCAGCCTTCCAGAGCAGAAAATATTGCGCAAAAGGTTGCAGGGTGGCTCTTCTATATTGCTGTTATTGTCGCGCTAATTGCTTTTGTAGTGTGGATGATTATTGGAGATATCCCAACGGCAGTTATATTTACTATTACTACATTAGTTATTGCTTGTCCGCACGCATTGGGTCTGGCTATTCCATTGGTAACCGCCCGTAGCACAAGCTTAGGAGCTAGCCGTGGCTTACTAGTAAAAGACCGCCAAGCCTTAGAAATAGCTCAAGATGCAGATGTGATGATTTTAGATAAAACGGGTACTTTAACAACTGGTGAATTTAAAGTATTAGATGTAAAACTTCTTAATGACAAATATACAAAAGAGGAAATCATTGCCTTATTGGCAGGTATTGAAGGAGGATCTAGCCACCCAATTGCTCAATCAATTATAAGTTTCGCCGAGCAGCAAAATATACGTCCAGCATCTTTTGATTCGATTGATGTGATTTCCGGTTCTGGAGTAGAGGGTAAAGCAGGTGGGCACCGTTACCAATTAATCAGTCAAAAAGCCTATGGACGTAATCTTGATATGGATACTCCAAAAGGAGCAACTCTTAGTGTCTTAGTAGAAAATGATGATGCCATTGGTGCTGTAGCTTTAGGGGACGAATTAAAACCAACGAGTAAAGAGTTAATTAAAGCTCTTAAAAAGAACAATATTCGACCAATTATGGCAACAGGTGATAATGAAAAAGCGGCTCAAGGCGCGGCAGTAGATTTAGGGATTGAATATAGATCAAATCAATCTCCACAAGACAAATATGAGTTAGTTAAAACACTTAAAGATGAAGGAAAGAAAGTTATCATGGTAGGTGATGGTGTAAATGATGCTCCTTCTCTTGCCTTAGCAGATGTTGGTATAGCTATAGGTGCTGGAACTCAAGTTGCGTTGGATTCAGCTGATGTCATATTGACTCAATCCGATCCAGGAGATATTGGATCATTCATTGATTTAGCACACAAAACAACTCGTAAAATGAAACAAAACCTTTTTTGGGGAGCTGGTTATAACTTTATAGCTATCCCTCTAGCTGCAGGAATTTTTGGCTCCTATTGGTATCACATTAAGCCCTGCATTAGGAGCAATCCTAATGTCTGTGTCAACAGTCATCGTCGCCATTAATGCTATGTTATTACGTTTAGATCCAAAAAATAACGGTTAACAGATCGAATGATTGAAACTCCTTAAAGTATCAAGATACAATAGTTTTACAGGAGGAAAAGAGATGTAAGTACTGGCTCTTTGTAAAATCGTGTTGGTAGAAGTAGACGATTTTTTTCTACCAACACGATTTTTTTAATTTATTATAGAACTGATTTCTGTTAAAAATCCTAAAAAGCCACCTATTTCGACAGTTTTATAGCTTGTTATTCTATTTTTCTTGACAATAATACCACCGTCTCCACACGTTTTTTTAACCATAAAAAAGACATCTCCATGAGCATTTGATTATATTGTACCAAATCCAACTTGGAGGTGTTTTTTTATTTAATTCTCATTTACGGGGGTCAGTGCCAATTAAAATTGCGTATTTTTTTATTTAAAATGTATTAGAATTAAATTCATATAAAATATGCACGAAAAAAATAAATCAAAAATTAAAAAAAGTACAAATTAATGAAGTGATTATTGATAAAAAAATAGTTAATAATTGGTTAAACAAAATATATAACTCGTTTATAAATTTATAGAAATGAACCATTATAAATCTCCTCTTAAATATTGAAAAACCATTGGCAGTGGACATACTTTTAAGACTATATATTTCTGAAACTAGTTTCACAATACAAATATTGACATTCAATTATTAATTGGTGGATTTTAAGTTGACATCTACAAAGTTTAATGTTAAAATACATTCAAAAAAATATATTTGAATGAGGTGTTTTATGATTCAAAATGTTGTTACTTCAATAATCCTGTATTCTGGGACAGCCGTAGACTTACTTATTATCCTAATGTTATTTTTTTGCCAAAAGAAAAAAAGCAGAAAAAGACATCATTAACATCTATTTAGGACAATTTCTAGGCTCTGTTAGTCTAATATTGCTAAGTTTACTTTTTGCATTTGTCTTAAATTATATTCCTAGTAAAGAGATTTTAGGTTTGCTCGGTTTGATTCCAATTTTCCTAGGACTCAAAGTTTTGCTTTTAGGAGATTCTGATGGAGAAGCTATTGCAAAAGATGGTTTGCGCAAAGATGATAAAAAAACCTGATTTTTTTCTAGTCGCTATGATTACTTTTTGCAAGTTGTGGTGCTGACAATATTGGTGTTTTCGTCCCATATTTTATTACCTTAAATTTAGCGAATTTGATAGTGGCTTTACTTACCTTTCTAGTCATGATTTATCTCTTGGTTTTTTCTGCCCAAAAATTGGCACAAGTCCCTTCTGTTGGAGAAACTTTGGAAAAATATAGCAGATGGTTTATTGCCGTTGTTTATTTAGGATTGGGGATGTATATCCTGATTGAAAACAACAGCTTTGACATGCTAAGGACTGTGTTCGGCTAGGAGAAAAAATTATGAAAAAAGATAGTATCTGTCAAGTGGATGTTATAAATCAACAAAATGTTACAACCGCAACGAACTACCTTGAAAAGGAAAAAGTCCAAAAATCACTTCGCATTTTATCAAAATTTACCGATAATAAACAGATAAATATCATCTTTTATCTCCTTGCCGTCGAAGAACTCTGTGTCTGCGATATAGCCTGTTTATTAAATCTCAGTATGGCATCTGCCTCCCACCATCTTCGTAAACTAGCCAATCAAAACATCTTGGATACTAGAAGAGAGGGGAAAATTATATATTATTTTATAAAAGATGAGGAAATCAAAGACTTTTTTAATCAACTAGGATAACAACTATTTTTACTACTTTTACCATGATTATATATAGGACTTATCTATGAAATTTTTTGATGAAAATTACTCACAAGAAATACCTACTCGTATCAAATGTTTAAGAAAAAAGTATAATTTAAAGCAAAGCGACCTAGGTAATGCAGGTCAAGTTAGCCAAGTTGAAAAGGGAGGAATTTGAAAGAATTTGTATCTTTTTATTTTTTTGTTTCATTTATGCCCTATACTACTGGAATAGTTAGTAGTCATTTCATGAATCATACGGCACAGCTCTTTTATGGACTGATTGTTATTGTTTCAACGGTAGCAAACTGGTTTTTACATAAAGTAATTGATAAACCCAATATAGATCAGAAAGAATTACTTGAAGCTACCGCACAATATAGAAAGTTATTGATACCTGATCTAATAATTAAAGGAGTGGGATTGCTTCTATCCTTAATTGTCTACCCTCCGATTATGATGTATAGTGTTTTAATTGCGGCATTTTACATCATAACTTTAAAAACACTATCTGAAAAAAGAGTGAATAACTAAAAAATGGTGATCAAAGTTAGGTTTATTATTTTAATGCTTACAGACCTAAACTATTCCCCTATTTATAATCTATTGATTCATATTTTTATGAAATTAATCAGTAGATATCGTTCTGAAAAAGCCTTGATAATACGCTGTTTTTTTAGTCCAACTGAAACGCATACTTTTCAAACCAGATTTTAAGAAAGCTCGTAAAGCATTACAATTTAGTAAACGTTCTCCGAAAGAATGACTATACTTACAAAGAGCACCTTTCGGGGTGTTCTTTTTTATTGATATCTTGTAGATTTATAATTAGAAATCTCCTTGAAGGGTATCGGGTAAATGAAAAATTCGGCGATTATATCCTATTTCTTCGTGCTTTAGTCTAATACCTATAATGTAAAAAACTCTAGCTATCAGGTAGTTGATAGTTAGAGTTTTTTTCTATTCATATGATTTAATGAGATTAAATAAGGCTTCTACTTCTGATGACAGTGTAGCTGATTTGAGATAAGCATAATAAACTGTAAATGTGATCTGGTCCTCCGGTACTAGAGGGATTTTTATTAAATCATCATCTTCATCAGAAAGTGCGATATCAGCCAGTAAACTAAGGCCAATCCCTTTCTTTAAAAGTTCTTTAATGATGACAATGTCGTCACTCTTAAAGAATATTTCTGCCTTGTTTTGATGCTTTTGATTAAGGAGTTCAAAAGCTTTCAGGTGAACAAAGTGTTCGTCTAAGAGTATAAAGGATTGATCTACTAAATCTTCAAAAGTGAGGGAAGGAGCAGTAGCAAGAGGATGATTCTTAGATAAAACGACATACAGTTCTTTATGAAAGAGTTCATGTGTCTCTATTGAAGGATGATTGAGTGGTTCAATCAAGCCAAGTAGGCTTGCATCAAGGTCTCCTTTGAGGAGAAGATTTAATAACTCTACGGAGCCACCGCGGATCGGGCGTACCTTTTTTAAAAAATCGAATTTATCTTTTTCGTTTAAGGCAGCAAAGAGATACTGAATGATAATAGGAGGGAATCCCACAGTAGAGTAATGTGCCAAGGAGCGATTAATTTCTTTGCGAGTAGAAATGACCTCAGGTAAGATCTTTTCTGTATGCTTTAGAAGGATTTGTCCTTGAGGAGTAAGTTTGAAGGAACGATGCGAGGGATCTTGGTGAATCAATTTGCAATTAAAAGATTCCTCTAAGCGCTTGATGGCATAAGAAATAGATGGTTGGCTGACTTTGTGTTGTTTTGCTACTTCCGTATAGGATTGAAGCTGGCAGAGGTCATAAAAATATTGTAGATCTTTTAAATTCATATGGGCTCACTTTCATTAGTTGGAGAAAAAATTGGAAATCACCAGATAAATAAATCTTATCCGTATCCTACAATTTGACTATACGAGTATTCACCGGTTAAAATGTAAGTGAGTCAGGGATATCAAAGGTTATCTAAGATACTTTCAAAAATGACCAACATCTTTTCTCGTTTATCAATAGGGAGCTGTTTAATCTTCATGTTGATTCTTTTGAGTGAAAGATTGTCGGTCTTATCAGAGGTTGATTCAAGGCTATCAAAATTGAAAAATTCCTCTGGGGTCATCTTTAGGGCGACAATCACTTTTTCAAGACTGTGAATGGTCAGATTCACATTTTGGTTTTCAAGTTGATTGATATACTTAAGCCCAAGTCCCGCTTGTTCCGAAAGTTCTTCCTGGCTCATTTTTCTGTGTTCGAAAAATATTTCACTTTTTTTGGGAAATATATTGTTGTAAATAGTTTTTATTCGTCATATAAATAGAATACAAGTTTTGCATGACAAAAAAACATCTTAAAAAATACAAAGTATTGTATAACAAACTTATATAATATTTATTTTAATTCGGATTGCCAATTTGTATGATTAGTTTCTTTTACTCGAAACTTTTAGTAAAGAGTGATCATCGAGAGTTTTATGAGTTCAGAACTTTATAAAAATATAACAACTTAAAGTGCCATTAACAATAGTGTTTTTAAGTATAAAGAGCTTATTAGAAAATGTCTTCGTAGACTCATTATAACATATGCGTACACAATAGTATTTTTTAAACAACAAAGTTTTCCAAACAATTCGTTTTAAGTGGTATAATAGAAGTAAAAAGGAGGTTGCACTATGACTGCACATGATATTTTAAACAATCCTTTCCTCAATAAAGGTACTGCTTTTACCTTAGAGGAGCGAAAGGAACTAGGCCTTATTGGTTTACTGCCACCGTATGTTCAAACAATTGAAGAACAAGCGGCGCAAACTTATGCACAAATGCAAACAAAAGCCAATGATTTGGAAAAACGTCTTTTCCTAATGGAAATTGTACTGACCCCAAAAAGTTAGACAATTAATTTAAGCAAAGGATTTAGTTCTGTATTGTACAGGACTAAGTCCTTTTAGTTTTACCTTAATTCGTTTGTTGTTGTAGTAATCAATATAGTCTACAATAGCTTGTTCCAAGTGCTCAAGTGACTGAAACGTATTCTCATAACCATAAAACATTTCAGTCTTAAGAATGCCAAAGAAAGATTCCATCATACCGTTATCTGGGCTATTCCCCTTACGTGACATAGATGGTTGGATTCCCTTATTCTTTAAAAATGATGATAAAAATCGTGTTGGTATTGCCATCCTTGGTCACTATGGAGAATCGTATTCTCATAGTACTTCTCTGTGAAGGCCTGTTTTAACATGCTCTTCACTTGTTCCAAGTTCGGTGAAGTAGAAAGATGATAAGCGATGATTTCGCTGTTGAAACCATCTAAAACGGGCGATAAATAGAGTTTCTGAGTGCTATTTGGAATGGTAAACTCTGTCACATCCGTATAACACTTTTCCATTGGTTTGGTTGCTTCAAATTGGCGTTGAATAAGATTTTCTGCCTTCTTGCCAACGTCTCCTTTATGAGAAGAATATTTTCGTTTCTGTCGAATTTTAGCTTGTAAATTGAGTACTTTCATCAAGCGTTGAATTCTTTTATGATTTACCAGATAACCACGATTTCTTAGTTCTAAATGAACCCGACGATAACCATAATTTCCCTTGTGTTCGATAAAAATGGATTGAATTTCAGCTTCAAGCTCTTGGTCCTTATCTGGTTTGTCTAGCTGTTTCAAGTGATAGTAGTAGGTCGAACGAGCTAGTTTAATGGCTTTTAGAAGAATATCTAACGAAAACTCAGTGATTAATTCTTGAACAATTTTTGTCTTTCTTCTTTCTCTTTTTTCTCCTTCAATCGGAGTTCTCTCAACTTTTTTAGGATGGCATTCTCCGCTCTCAGGTACTCATTTTCTGCTTGAAGACGTTCTAATTCTGTCCTCTCTTCAGGTCTCTTTTTTGGCTTACGTCCCATTTTAGGTACTCTCCCTCTTGTTTTCTCAACAATAGTATACCCGTTTTTCCTGTATTGTGCTAGCCAGTTAAGAAGTATCGTACGACTTGGGAGGCCGTATTCAAGAGAAACTCTATCTTTAGTCCAGCCTTCATGTAAAACTTTATTAATCATTTCTTGTTTTAAATCAGGAGAATAGTAACGATTTTTTCCTTTTTTGACGAACTCTATTCCGTAACGATCAATCAATTTAATCATGTACTGAAGATTAGAAATGTTTATCCCAAATTGATTTGAAAGCTTCTCTAAGCTATAGCCTTGTTTTCTAAGTTCATAGATCTGAACTTTATCATCATAAGTTAATTTCATAATAAAAACACCCCAAAAGTTAGATTTTTATGTCTAACTTTTGGGGTGCAGTTCAAATTTTTAATACCAACAGGACTCTTTTCTATTACCTCTTTTCTCAACATTTGGAAGAATTCAATCCAATTGTATATGATCCAACCATTGCAGATACGATTGAAGGCTATAGTGATCTTTTTGTAGATCCCCAATATGCGGGATATCTTGATATTAATCATCCTGAAAATATTGAAGCTACTTTGAAAAACGTTGCCGGGGGTCGCGAGATTCGTCTCATTGTTGTAACAGATGCAGAAGGAATCCTTGGAATTGGCGACTGGGGAACAAATGGTGTCGATATTTCTGTTGGGAAATTGATGGTCTATACGGGTGCTGCTGGAATCGATCCTTCGATGGTCCTTCCTTTAGTTATTGATGCAGGGACTAACCGTGAAGAACTTCGTAACAATCCTAATTACTTAGGGAATCGTCATGAACGGGTTCGCGGAGATCGTTACTACGACTTCATTGACCAATTTGTTCAAACAGCAGAACGTCTCTTTCCTAAACTCTACCTTCATTGGGAAGACTTCGGCCGCTTGAATGCTGCCAATATTCTTGAAAAATACCGGAAACAAATTCCAACTTTTAATGATGATATTCAAGGCACAGGAATCGTTACCTTGGGTGGTATCTTTGGTTCACTGGATATTAGTGGTGAAAAATTAACAGATCAAGTTTATCTCTGCTATGGTGGTGGTACTGCGGGTGCAGGAATTGCCTCTCGTGTTCTTCGTGAAATGGTGAATGAAGGTCTTTCTGAAGAAGAAGCCTATAAACGTTTCTTTATGGTTGATAAACAAGGTCTTCTCTTTGATGACATGGATGACCTAACCCCTGAACAAAAACCGTTTGCTAAGAAACGTGCTGACTTTAGTAATGCAGACAAGTTGACTGATCTGCTTGAAGTAGTGAAGACTGTGAAGCCAACCATTCTTGTAGGAACTTCGACTCAGCCTAATACCTTCACTAAAGAAATAGTAGAAGCTATGTGTGAAAACACAGAACGTCCGATGATTTTCCCTTTGTCAAATCCAACCAAACTAGCAGAAGCTAGTGCCAAAGATTTGATTGAATGGTCAGATGGCAAAGCTTTTGTCGCAACAGGAATTCCTGCTGATACAGTTTCTTATAAAGGTGTCGACTATGTGATTGGTCAAGCCAATAATGCCTTGATTTACCCAGGTCTTGGTCTAGGTATGCTGGCTTCTGAAGCAAGTCTTTTGACTGATGAAATGATTGGAGCAGCAGCTCATTCATTGAGTGGTATTGTCAATCCAGGTCAACCAGGAGCTCCTGTCTTGCCACCGTTCAAATATGTAGCAGGTGTTTCTATTAAAGTAGCAGAAGCAGTCGCTAAAAAAGCACAAGAGCAAGGTCTTGCGCGTGCTAAGGAAACAGATATGGCCAAAGCAGTTCGTGATTTGAAGTGGTATCCAGAGTATAAATAATTCATTGTTGCTGTCTATCCTTTGCTAGCGACAGATTTGTATGGGCTGTGGACTTAAGTAATTTAGAAAGGATACCTATGTCACTCTTGTTAACCTCGATTACGAGTATTATTCCGATTATCGCTATCATTGTTTTGGGGTATATTCTTCAGGTGAAGGGATGGTTTGGAGATGCCTTTGGACCTAACCTATCTCGTTTGATCATGAATGTAGCCTTGCCAGCGTCAATCTTTGTGTCGGTGATGAAATACCTAACACTAGATAAGCTAATCAGTCTTTCTGGAGGTCTCCTTTATACATTTGTGGCCTTTATCTTGGGCTATATCGTAGCTTATATTGCAGTTGTGGTTTTCAAGGTTCGTCCAGGACGGCGAGGAACCATGATTAATACTTTTGTGAATGCCAATACTATTTTTATTGGTTTACCTTTAAACGTTGCTCTTTTTGGGGATCAGGCTCTTCCTTATTTCTTAATTTACTATATCACCAACACGATTTCCACCTGGACATTGGGCGTGTATTTGATGACGAGTGACAGTAAATCGGGTCAAAGCAAGGAGACAAGTAAATTTGACTGGAAGAAATTGCTGCCAGCTCCGCTTGTAGGTTTTCTTGTGGCTCTGCTATGTTTGATTCTTCGAATCTCTATTCCAGACTTCGCAACGAATACCTTGACTTATGTTGGAAATATCGTCACTCCTCTATCTCTGATTTATATTGGTATCGTTCTTGCAAAGGCAGGCTTGAATACTATTACTTTGGATAAAGATACAATTATCACTTTAGTTGGACGCTTTATCCTAGCTCCTCTAATCATGCTTCTTGTATTGAAGTTCTTTGCACCAAATATGGCGACAGTAGAATTTAAGACCTTTATGATTCAGTCTGCTACACCAGCTTTAGCTGTTCTTCCGATCCTTGCTAATCAGGGAAAAGGAGATGTGGAATTCTCTACGAATGTGGTGACTCTAAGTACGGTTCTATTTATAGTTGCTATTCCAATATTACAAACTTTGTTAGGATAAGAAGGAAGAAGATAGGATTGAAAGTTTTGCATTAAGAAATTGCACTATTTTAGATACATAAATTTTTATTTATTGAAATTGAAATCAGAAGAAACTCTTCTGACGGTTGCTATTGAGCACTTTTGAGCTGTCCTAAAAAGCCAGACTTTTCAAACTAGGATTGAAAAAAGCTCGTAAAGCATCACAATTTAGTAAACGTTCTTCGAAAGAATTACGATATTTACAAAGAGCACCTTTCGGGGTGTTCTTTTTTTATCCTCAATAAGAGACTTCACCTCCAAAAATATCACCAATAGTCTTTGTCTTATATAATTTGTTCCTAGTATCAGTTTAGTATGATATAATTAAATACGAATAATTTAAAGGAGTTATAAATGAAAATAGGAAAAGGCATCAATTGGATTTTGATTCTGTTCAGTTGCGTAAATGCTATAGTACTGATAAGTTTTATGTTCTTTTTTAATCATAAGAAGCAAGATGTAGAAGCAGTAAATGCTACAACAGAACAGGTTTCTACCACTAGTACAACAACCACTAGTTCAACGACTACTCAAGATAGTGTTACGACTACGGAGGAAAAACTCTCGACACAAGAAGAGCAAACGAATGCTGGATCACAAAAAATAGATGAGCAAGCCATTCTAAATGGAGATTTCTCGACTCTAGTTGGAACTTGGAGAAATGGGCTTGGACAAGAGTTTACATTCGATAAAAATGGACTAGTAAACAGTGGAAACATTGAAAAAAAGAGCATGGGTAGCCATGGAACGATTGAATTCAGCATTAGAGATGGTATCTCAGGCTATGGAATGAGTATTTATCCTGCTGGAACTACTATTACTTGGGTAGATTCTGACTTAAGTAAAAACAGGCTTATTGCTGGTCAAGCTGCTCCAACAAGATCAGCACAAGTTTTTTATAAAGTAGACTAAATAATCAACCATCTCATCAAAATTTGAGATGGTTTTCTTCTTTATTTGTGAGTTGTGATCATTTTATGAAGGTTAATCAAGTATGCTTCAAAAATAGCTTCCATAGGCGTTCCAGCCTGTTTAGCAAGATGTTGGAATTTATGAGGACCTTGACGGGTATTATTTTTCTTCATAGTATGTTGTGTTATAATGTAGATACGATATGAATAAATTAAGATATCTCTGTAAATTCTGTAAATGTCACTTTGTGTGAACATGAGTACATTTGAATTTATAGAATGATAGGAGGTGGTTTACAATGATAAGTTTAGAGCTGATGTCTGAAGAAAATAGCATAGATGTTTATTCTTTTGAAAAAGAAAATCGGGAGTATTTTGAGCGGAATTTACCTCCTAGACCAGCTACCTATTTTGATTCAGAAGGTTTTAAAGAAATTACAAGGGAATTGTTAAGGGAACAAGAGAATCATGATGTCTACATGCATCTTATTAGAGATGCACAAGGTACTATGGTCGGAAGAATCAATTTAAGTGTCTCAGAGGATGATCGAAAAACAGCAGAACTTGGATATAGGATCGGAGAAAATGTTACTAATTTAGGTTATGCAAGTGAAGCGGTTAAACTCGTTTTAGAAAAGGCCTTTACTACTTATGGTTTACATAAGATTATCGCAGGGACGGCAACGGACAATCTGATCTCTCAGAGAGTGCTTTTAAAAAATGGTTTCACCTTTAGTAGAATCATAGAGAATGACTTTCAAATGCATAACGAGTGGATTCATACGGCAGTATTTGAGATAAGGAATCTATAGCATCATCATTACCAATCGTTTGCCAAAACTCAACATTCCTAGTAGACATTTGTCTACTTTTTTTATATAATAAAAACTAAACCAAAAAGGTTGAATTTTTTTAAAATAAAGTCAACCTGCAACGAAAAGCATCAGAAGGAGGTAAAATATGTACCAACCAGAAAAACTTAAGGATCGGAGAAAAGAGCTAAAACTAACACAAAAAGAGATTGCAGAGCAGCTTGGGATTAGTTTTCAGGCTTATTCGGCCTGGGAGCGTGGAGTTAAGGAGCCTTCTAAAGAGAAGGTTTCACAATTAGAAGAGATTTTAAAAGTACCCAAAGGCTATTTCACCCAAATCGAAATCGTCCGTCTCTATAATAGCCTCTCTAATCAAGGGAAAGAAAAGGTGGTAGTCTATGCTCGCAACCTGGTTCAAGAAGAACAAGCCAAGAAGGTAACGCTTATTTCAGAAAAACTTTTCGAGTATCATGTCTACGAACGCATGTCAGCTGGGATCGGTGCTTCAGTTTATGATGATCGAAACTTTGACACGGTTTACTTTAATGAGGAACTAGCTCACGATTTTGCTTCCTGGGTCTCTGGAGATTCTATGGAACCCAAATATCAAAATGGTTCCGTGGCTCTGATTCGAGAAACCGGATTTGATTATGATGGTGCTGTCTATGCAGTGGTTTGCAACAACCAGACCTATATCAAACGGGTCTATCGAGAAGCAGAAGGTTTACGTCTAGTCTCCATCAATCCTAAATACAAGGATATTTTCATCTCCTATGAGGAAGATCCGAGGATTGTAGGCATTATCGTGGGTAACTTTGTGCCAATGGAGGGATAGTCTATGGGCTACTTGATTATTCCAGAGAGCCCAAAAGTGATATTGCCTTTGTTGATATGAAGTCCTTTTATGCCAGTGTTGAGTGTGTAGAAAGAGGACTCCATCCCCTCAAAACCTCCCTTTGTGTCATGAGTCGGGCGGATAATTCTGTTGGGCTTATTCTTGCCTCCTCGCCTATGTTTAAAAAGGTCTTTGGAAAAGCAAATGTCGGTCGTGCCTATGACCTCCCCTTTGATATCAAGACACGTAAATTTTCCTACTACAATGCCAAGAAACAAGGCCTACCTACGGATTCAGCTTATGTGAGATTTATCGAAGACTGGGCTCGGGTGACCGTCATTGTCCCTCCTCGGATGGATAAGTATATCGCGGTCAATATGGAAATTCAGCGCATTTTCCAGAATTATGGCAGTCCAGATGATATTTATCCTTATTCAATTGATGAGGGCTTTATTGATTTAACCAGTTCGCTTAATTATTTTGTCCCGGACCAGCAGATTTCTCGTAAAGATAAGCTGGACATGCTTTCGGCTCGTATCCAGAGAGATATCTGGCGACAGACCGGGGTTTACTCGACAGTCGGTATGTCGAATGCCAATCCTCTGCTTGCTAAATTAGCCTTGGATAATGAAGCCAAGCACACACCGACCATGCGAGCCAATTGGTCTTACCAGGACGTGGAAAATAAGGTCTGGTCCATTCCAAAGATGACCGACTTTTGGGGGATTGGAAATCGGATGGAGAAGCGCTTGAGTAGCTTGGAAATCTATTCGATTAAGGAATTAGCCAATAGCAATCCTGATGCCCTGAAGAAGGAACTTGGCCAAGCTGGACTTCGCTTGTGGTTTCATGCCAATGGGATTGATGAGAGTAATGTTCACAAGCCCTATAAAGCCAAATCTCACGGCTTGGGCAATTCACAAATTTTACCGAGAGACTATGTCAAGCAGCGAGACATCGAAATTATCCTTCGAGAGATGGCTGAACAGGTGGCTATCAGGCTTCGACGGGCCAGAAAGAAGACGACAGTTGTGTCTATTCATCTTGGTTTTTCTAAGCAGGAACAAAAACGCTCCATCCATACCCAGATGAAGGTGGAGCCGACCAATAATACCAGTCTTTTGGTCAGCTATGTACTGAAATTATTCCATAGCAAATATACTTCTGGGGCTGTCAGGAGTGTTGCTGTTAGTTATTCAGGATTTGTGGATGAATCCTTTGGTTTGATTTCCCTTTTTGATGATGTTGATAAAGTAGAAAAAGAAGAAAGGCTCCAGACTGCCATTGATTCCATTCGAGAGCAATTCGGCTTTACTTCCCTTTTGAAGGCGACTGCCTTAGAGGATGCATCGAGAAGTATTGCAAGAAGTAAGCTGATCGGAGGGCACTCTGCTGGAGGATTAGATGGATTAAAATGATTGATCGCTCTTATTTGCCCTTCCAATCCGCGAGGGACTATCAGGATCCAGGCATGCAGAAGTGGATGGGCTTTTTCCTATCGGAGCATACCAGCTCACTCAGTGCAGAAAAAAATCGTGTCGATTTATCAACAGATTTGAATCCAGTCGAGAAGTTGTTGTTGCTTTCCCAGCTCTACGTTGGACGACTAAAAGGCTCTTTTGTGGTCAAGGAGAAAAATTATAAAAGCACGATATTGGGTGAAGTAAGAGAGTTATCTCCTCAAGAAATCTCTATTAGAACGGATGAGGGATATCGATGGATAAGGGTAGATGATATTCTCGCAATCCAACTTTGTCAGGAGGAAGTTGATGACTAGAAAAGAGTTGTATGAAAACAAATTGCAGATGGATTATTTTTCAGATGACTACATTCGTTTTGAGGAAGATTTCCAAAAATACTCTACCATGAATGTACCCCTGACTTTTCTGATTGATGACATTCTGCGAACCATGGCTATGAACCAAAAGAACTACTTTGTCTTGAACAAGGAAAATGCCAAGGATGGCAGGGAACATCGGTTTTATTTTAGGGTGAGGATGGAAAAAGATTGTCCAGGGACCCGAAACTATACCTATCTAGGACTTAAGAGTTGAAGGATAGTGGGGTCAAGGGAATTTTACAGAAATCAATAGAGGTAGTGTATGAATGAAAAATTAAATTTTTTAAAGAAATATGTGCCATCTGGAGAGATGGTCGAGATTTTATCTAATTTTGAAAATCTGTCAAGCCATACTATTCCACAATATTGGCGCGATGCATTTCAAACATCAGATTTTTCTAAAAGAAAACAAATAATTTTTGAGGAATGGAAAAAATATTTAGGAGCTGAGCTCAGTAATACAATCTCATATCTAGAAGAATTTTCAGAAGATATAGAACTTATCAAAATTGGAAGCAATTACTCATTGCTTTATTCAATTAGAACGTATCGAAGTAATAGCTTGGTTTTTTATGAGGGCAAAATGCCGATTTCGGACCAAGAGTTTACAGATCACTTTAATCAGTCCAAACTAGAACTTGACGGAAGTATCCGTGATTTCTATATACACATTCATGCAGGTTTTAATGATTTTACGAGTAAAAGTATGGGATTAGACGACCTAGATATGATTGAACCAATAGCAGATTATGATTGGGAATTTGATGAGCAGTTAACAGCTGATATTTCTTGTTATTACAATTTTTTTAGCAATGGTATGGGAACGTATCTCGTATTAGACTTGTCTAAACCAATAGATGAAGGAGGTGTATTTTGGTCAAAGGATGAGTTACCAGAATCTCCGATACCTTTTTGGGATTATGTAGATGAATGGATTATTCTTGGTCTTAATTTCTAGGTGTTTGGTTGTCAGTGATTTTATTGATAAGGTTGAAACAGAAAAAGGATGGAATGATTTTCCATCCTTTTTTATATAGGAATAAATTTTTATTCCTGGGGGGGACAATTTTTATACTCTTCGAAAATCAAATTCAAACCGCGTCAACGTCGCCTTGGATTATATATGTGACTGACTTCGTCAGTCTTATCTACAACCTCAAAGCAGTGCTTTGAGCAACCTGCGGCTAGTTTGCTCTTTGATTTTCATTGAGTATTAATCTTTCTTACTTTTTAGTAAGAAGGCAGCCGAGAGGGCTAGGCTGAGACTTGCCATAAAGAGGAGAGGACTAGTTTGCTCACCAGTAGCTGGAAGTTGTTTTTCATTCGTAGAAGCTTTGTCATTGGCATCTTTTCTTTGAGCCAATGGTGTTGTAGTTTCTACCTTTGTTTCTTCTGTCTGGGCTGGCACTGGTTTAACAGTTGCACTCTCTGTCTTATAGACAATAGCATAGGTGTTCAGGTCAAGAGTGATAAACTCAAGATATCCATCTCGGATGGTGAACTCTTGTGATTTCAAGTCTTTTGTCGGAGTTAACTGATAGAGTTTTTGGACAGCACCTGAAACTGGTAAACGAACGAGTACAGCACCTTTTGGTTGAACTGGTTTGCCATCTTTATCCTTGAGTTGAAGGGCATAAGCATCGTATTTTTTGCCTAAGAGTTCTTTGTTTTCAACTTTTTGACTGTCAAGGTAGCTTGCTCCTTCGAGTTCAGTTATTCCACTAATAACTTGAGCTCTTGTGGTTTGATCTTTCATTACTTTGAGTTTAAACTCAGGAAGTGTGATACTTGGTGCTTCTTGGTCTCCTGCAGTACCGATAGGCTCAGTGTATTCAGGAATTACCACAGAAGGTGCTTCCTGGTCTCCTGCAGTACCGATAGGCTCAGTGTATTCAGGGATAACCACAGAAGGCGCTTCCTGATCACCCGCAGTACCGATAGGCTCAGTGTATTCAGGAATTACCACAGAAGGCGCTTCCTGATCACCTGCAGTACCGATAGGCTCAGTGTATTCAGGAATTACTACAGAAGGTGCTTCTTGGTCACCTGCAGTACCGATAGGCTCAGTGTATTCAGGAATTACTACAGAAGGCGCTTCTTGGTCACCTGCAGTGCCGATAGGCTCAGTGTATTCAGGAATTACTACAGAAGGCGCTTCTTGGTCACCTGCAGTACCGATAGGTTCAGTGTATTCAGGAATTACTACGGAAGGCGCTTCCTGATCTCCCGCAGTTCCAATAGGTTCAGTATATTCAGGAATTACCACAGAAGGCGCTTCTTGGTCACCTGCAGTACCGATAGGCCCAGTATATTCAGGAATTACCACAGAAGGCGCTTCTTGGTCACCTGCAGTGCCGATAGGTTCAGTATATTCAGGAATTACCACAGAAGGCGCTTCCTGATCACCTGCAGTACCGATAGGCTCGGTGTATTCAGGGATTACCACAGAAGGCGCTTCCTGGTCACCTGCAGTACCGATAGGTTCAGTATATTCAGGAATTACTACAGAAGGCGCTTCTTGGTCACCTGCAGTACCGATAGGTTCAGTGTATTCAGGAATTACTACGGAAGGCGCTTCCTGATCTCCCGCAGTTCCAATAGGTTCAGTATATTCAGGAATTACCACAGAAGGCGCTTCCTGATCACCTGCAGTACCGATAGGCTCAGTGTATTCAGGAATTACCACAGAAGGTGCTTCTTGGTCACCTGCAGTGCCGATAGGATCTGTGTACTCAGGAATGGTTACAACTGGAGCAGGCTCATCCCCTTTACTTGTAAGGATTTTTTCTTCAACTGGAGCAGTTTCGTCCTTAGGAAAGACAGTTACAACAGGACTAGTCGTTGTTGTACCTTGGATGGCATATGCTTCTATCGGATTGCCTGCTTTACGATCTGTAGCCTCAGGAATATCTAGTTGGACCTTGTTGTCCTTAATGGTTAATACTGTTTGTTCGCCTGATGTGACAAGATGGTCATCATCGACTTTTCTGAGTAGGAGAGGATCTTTGATGCCAGGGAAGGTCACAGCGATAGCATCCCAATTACCAGCTGGTAAGGTTAGAGTAACAGTCTTGTCTTCTTTCTTAACGGCTTCAAGGCTTGGACTATCGAGTGACACGGACGGAGCTTTTAAGATATCAAAGGAATCAAGAGAAACTTTCTTTCGTCCTTGGGGAGAATTCGGATCTACTTTCAAAGTAAGAACGTGATCGCCATCTGCTAGATTGGTAAATTCGCCAATTAATGCACCTTTTTCAGTCGCTCCTGGAGTGTAGAAGTCAAGAGCTGGCATCTCTTTTCCATCCAGTGTGACAAGTGCCTTGCCTAGTGATGCTGTTTTTTAATCCATAGATTCGGATACCTGTTCCAGAGAATGGAATGGTTGCAATGGCTTCAGAAGCGAGGCTATCATCAGCGTTGATGTCAGCGTATTTTTCTGTAGAAGCATAGAGTTCTGCATCGCTCCAATCCTTAAACATGGAACCATACTGGATACGAGGGTCACGGTCGTCGATCTTCTCAACAGCTTCTCCTTGTCCTGGGAAGACTTTGAAGTAATCGAGAGAAATTTTTGCACGCTCATTGGCACGTCCTTTGTGCTCGCGCTTAACAGTGATGGTCATCAAATGAGGACCTGAGGATAGATTTGTGTAACGTCCTATTAATACACCCTTTTCAGTTGCTCCTGCTGTATAGAAGTCAAGTTCTCCAACAGATTTACCATCGATTTTAACGTCAGCAAGTCCCAATTGAGATGACTTGAGACCGTAGATTTCAATACCAGGTCCATTGAATGGAATGGTTGCAGTCGCATCTTTATCAGAGTAATTTCCATTTGAGATATCAGCGTATTTCTCTGTTCCACCAAATAGTTCTGTGTCAGACCAATTTCCAAAGGCAGAGCCGTACTGGATGCGTTTGTCACGGTCATCTACTAACTCACTAAAGGCATCAATAGAAGCAGCATCTGAAACTGGTGTTGAACGTTCGCCCATCATAGCTTTAACAGTATAGGTATAGGCATGGCTAGAATCAATTGAGCGATCGATAAAGTGAGTTTGGTTGGTGATAAACTCACGTAGGCTAGAAGCTTGGCTATTTTCATCCTTGCTTTCTCGTTGGATGACATAATGACTTGCTCCCTTGACTGGGTTAAAGTCAAGTTCAGCCGTCATGGCATCTTTTCGAAGGGCTGATAAGCGAGTCACACGTCCAGGGAAGTTTTCAAATGTAATGACGTCGCCTTTTTGAGTAGCAAGCTGAATACGGTTATCTTTGATACGGGTAGCTTGGACTTCCTTACCATTAATCTTAATCAAAGTTGCTTCAATATTTGGATAGTCTACAACCAAATCTCCACCAACATTTGAAAGGAAGGTGAGGGATTCAAGATTCTTTCTTGCCATTTCATGCTGACTTCAAAGTTGCCACGTGCTACAAGACCAGAAACTTGCCCGTCTTTCCAAGCATCTGGAAGGGCTGGTAATGGGGCAATGTAGCCTGTGTGAGATTGAAGGAGCATTTCAGCCATACCGCTGGTTGCACCAAAGTTTCCATCGATTTGGAAAGGCGCGTGGGTATCCCAGAGGTTTTCTAGGGTTGAAGATCTGAGCTGTTCAGCCAACAAACGGTGGGCACGATTTCCATCTAGAAGACGAGCCCAGAGGTTGATTTTATTAGCCTTAGACCATCCAGTACCACCATCTCCACGGTGATTCAAGCTAGCACGCGCAGCCTCAAGGTACTCAGGTTGATCCTTGCTAAATAGGGTACCAGGGAAGAGTCCGACCAGATGAGAAACGTGACGGTGGTGATTCTCAATGCCTTCGTTGGTGAATTGAGGGCTGTCTTCCTCAAACCACTCCTTGATACGACCATCTTGGTTGATATGAAGTGGTTTTAACTTATCAAATTTAGCCTTAACTTCTGTTACAAGGTCTTGATCCACTTTCAGATGGTTGGCCACTTCCATGTAGTCGTGGAATAACTGCCAAACTAGAGACTGGTCGAAGGTATTCCCGATAGTGATAGTTCCATGCTCTGGTGAGTAGGATGGAGAAGATACCCAACGGTCACTTGATTGATCATAATGCAGGAAGGAATTCCAGAACTTAGCAGTTTCCTTGAGCATTGGATAAATCTTTTCTTTGAGATAGGTCTCGTCCTTGGTGAATTTATAGTAGTCGTAGACGTTCTGCATCATCCAAGCATTGGCAGCAGGAGACCAGCCCCAATAGTAATTCCAACCAGGAGTTGTCCAGCCAAATGGCGTTGCTTGGGTATGAACCAACCAACCATTTTCTTGTCCTTCTTTGGATTCAATACCAGCGTATTCCTTGGCAGCGATACGGCCATAGTAGCGCATATCATCAATATAATTGATCATTGGCTTGGCAGTTTCTGCAAGATTGCTCATGTAGGCAGGCCAGTAGTTCATCTGTAGGTTGACATTGAGGTGATAGTCAGAGTTCCAGGGTGGATTATCTACAGCGTTCCAGACTCCTTGCAAGTTGGCAGGAAGGGCATCAGTCCGGTCACGAGAAGAACTGATGAGGAGGTAACGTCCGTACTGGAAGAAGAGTTCTTCTAGCTTTTGGCCTTTTGTTGGATTATAAGTTTGAAGAGCATCTTTTGTAGTTTGATTAGACTTACTACCACCGAGGTTTAATTGAACACGATTGAAAAGGCTTTGGTAATCCTTGATGTGATCATTTTTCAGACTTTCATAGTCTTTTTGCCTTGGCAGCATCTACGATAGATTTGACAGTTTTTTTCTACATCAATATCTTTGCGGTAATTGGTTTTTGGATTTTGAGCAAAATTAGTCTTGGCACTGAGTAAAAGGGTCGCATAGCTTGCTCCTGTAACGGTCAAATAACCATCTTGAGCAGTGACTTGTCCGTCAGTCTTGATACCAAGATAAGAGGCAAATTGAAGGCCGTTATCTTTAACAGTACCCTTGAGCAAAATACCATTAGAATCTACACTGACAGTCCCTTTTTTGTAATTAGAATTATCCCAAGAATACTGTCCATTAGCAATTAGGTCTTCTGTTAAGCTATTCCAAAGCGTAAAATCAAGGGTCTTATCCCCTTTTTTACTCAAGTGAGTGACAGTAACATCGTCTGGGAAGCTAGAGAAGGTCTCGCGTTTGAAGCTTGTCCCGTCTTGGGTATACGAGGTAGTTGTGATAGCTTCAGAAATATCCAAGCCACGGTAGTAGTCGGTAACATTCTCCAAGCCTTTCTTTTGGTTATTGAAGACCATAAAGACATCACCGAAGGCTAGGTAGCGGCCATATTGGGCATTATTAGGCCCAACGAGATTTCTTTCAGCTAGGCGTTTTGCTTTTTGACGGTCTCCGTCTTCTAAGGCCTTACGGATTTCAGCTAAGACTTTGTAGCGATCTTTGTAGTTTCCACCGTTGTAGTCTTGACTATCTGGCTGTGGGCCTCCAGACCAAAGGGTTTTTTCATTGTACTGGATTCTTTCTTCACCAATCAAGCCAAAGACTTTGGCACCCATTTCTCCATTTCCGACTGGAAGGGCTTGTTTTTCCCATCCGTCATAGGAAGGAGCAGTTGGTTGGTTGTAATGTAGTTCGTAATGTTCTTGCTTGTTCACAGGAAGTTCTGGTTTCTCGCTCTCCTTATTTTCAGCAGGGGGAGTAGCTGTGCTAGTATCTGACTGACTACTTGTTTGAGGTAATTCTGGTTCTGCGATGGTTTGCTTCTCAGATGATTCAGCTATAGGCTGAGTCTCTGTGCTAGAAGCAAAAACTTCCTCTACTGTCGTACTCGGTTTAGCAGAGGTTTCAGTAATTGTTGCCTCATTTTCCGGAATCTCGCGACCATCAGCAGCCACCCCCTGTGCTGCTAAAAAAACAGCTCCTAGTAAAACAGAGGCAGCTCCGATGCTCAATTTTCGGATGCTATACTTGCAGGATTTTTCCCAATATCTTTTATCCACAAAATTCTCCTTTCTCATGTTTGGAAGCGCATACATTTTATTGCAAAAAAATAAGTCTTCAGAAATATATGTGATTTTTTTCGGATAATCTTAATATAACAAATAAATGGAATTATTGCAAGGGCTTTTCAAGGAAAATGGGCTTATTTTACTAAGTTTTTACTAAGTATGAAGTATTTGCTAATTACTTAGGAAATCACAGTGGATGTAAGCGTAAATCAAACTAGTCAGGCGGGGAC
>BNJS01000993.1_pt1 | contig 33080 bp, 37 predicted proteins | sample 8540461 | NCBI WGS metagenome assembly BNJS01 (sample SAMD00202454, study PRJDB9452) | human saliva metagenome | isolation source: human saliva | place: Japan
GAGCATCTGATAAAGTCCCCAACAGTAATAACTATTACAAGAGGTACTGATTGAAGGTACTAATGAGATAGGAGATGCATGTGCGTGACAACCGACATGAAGTCCTTTGAAGTTAAATCCATGATGGCATGGATAACGAGTAGAATCGTTTACAATTCCTTCTGAATAATAGGTAACAGCCTGTCCGGTCTTAAACGTTGAACCAGGAGGATACTGTCCCATTATAGCACGATTGAGCAAAGGCTTGGCAGGGTCGAGCGTCATCTCACGCTGGTACTTACCACGCAGTTTACCTATCATCGAACGAGGGTCGAAAGTCGGTGCAGAAACCATTGCTAAGATTTGTCCAGTCTTTGGTTCGATAGCCACAACAGCACCTAATTTACCTTCCATTAGGCGTTCACCAAGTGCCTGAAGTTCTGCATCAAGACCGAGTTGGATATCACGTCCAGGATGTGGACGTTGGTCATACTTTACCATCCTGATAACGACCTTGTATCTGTCCGTGGGCATCACGTAAAAGAATCTGTACCCCCTTTACACCACGCAAGTCTTTCTCATACTCACGCTCAACACCCATCTTACCGATATAATCGCCTGGCTGATAGTATTCATCTTCTTCAATATCCCCCTGACTCACCTCTGCAACATCACCAAGGACATGTGCAGCGATAGCTCGCTGATACTGACGAACACTACGTTTCTGAATATAAAAGCCTGGAAAACGATAGAGTTTCTCCTGAAAAGCACTAAAGTCTTTATCGCTCAACTGACTCAAGAACAATTGTTGTGTGAACCGAGAGTAACCCGGATTCTTGCTCCTATCCTTGAGATTAGCCATTCGGTTGTTGAAATCAGCCTTAGTTATGTTTAGTGCCTTACAAAACTCAAGCGTATCAAGATGCCCTCTCATCTCGTTGGTTACTACCATGATGTCATAAGCTGGCTGATTATAAACCAGCAGCTTACCATTCCTATCAGTGATAGAACCACGTGAAGGGAACTCAATTTTCTTTAAGAAAGCATTAGAGTCAGCACTCTTCCGATAGTCGTCACTGGCTATCTGAAGAGCAAAAAGACGTATTATATATATCACCACAATGCCTATTGCAACAGCACTAAGCACGAGGCGACGTTTCTCTAAATCATAATTCTTCATTTCTTATCGCCTCCTTACGTTCTCAACAACAAGAATAAGAATAAGCGTGAGTAATGAACTACCTCCGATACACTGCAACCATTCAATCAAATTAAAGAAACTGAACATCTCTAAAGAGAAGAATACCACACTGTATATCAAGGTAAGAATAGCCACATACCACGTATATTGCGGTATGCTAAGCGTATCCATACCTGCTTGGAAATTCTCACTACTATCACGAGGAATGAATAACTGCAATACATAAGGCTGTAAGGCGGCTATTAAAGTCAATGAACCAGCTGCTACACCCGGCGTATTTGAGAAGGTATCAATCATTAGACCCATTAAAAACGCCCATAAGAGAATAGCCCACTGAGGATAATTACGAGGAAACAGAAGAATAAAATAGATATAAAGCAATGGCGTAGCAACAGCAAACAGATGAATGTGATTGAGTACAAACACCTGTGCCACTGTCAATACAGCAAACCAAAGCAAACGTTTTAGGAAATCTATATTCATTCTTTCTATTCGTAAATCAAAGGGGGATAAGTGGTTCACACCAAAGTAAGAATTAATCTTCAAAGTGCGGTTATCCTACCTCCCATCAAACTTAATTATACTGGAAAACAGTTTACTTACTGTACCCTATTCCCTATCTGATTCTCAAGAGGTTTGATAGAGTCCTGTGCTGCCTTAATAACTTGACGTTGATCTCTTATTGAGGCATCATCAATCACACAGACATCACGAAGATTGCCGAAGTCAGTTGAGAGCTGAATCTGAAGGCGATAAGAGAGTCCATCTTCCGAATTATAGACATGCTTGATCTTACCTACCAACACACCAGCTGGGAATACTGAAGAATATCCACTCGTTACAACACGATCGCCTAACTTAAACTTAGCATGACGAGGAACATCATCCAAGTAAGCTACATCACGCGCACCACCATTCCAATGGAGATAACCAAAATAGTCACGTCCCTGAATAGAACAACTGATATTCGACTTTGAGTTTAGCACTGGGATTACAACAGCATAATGGATACCCGCCATATAGACAATACCCACAACACCATTACCACAGGCAACACCCATATCTTTATGTACACCATCCCATGTTCCCTTGTTGATGGTGATAAAGTTATTAGGTTTATCAAGCGAATTGGCAACAACCTTTGCCTGTATCAATCGGAACTTTGAAAGGAAACGATACTGCCCCTTATTAAGGAAAGTAGAATCCTTAGTCTTATCATACAGCTGAGCTGACAACTCCTTCACCTGACGTTCCAGTTCAAGATTGCGTTTGGTCAAAGCCTCATTCACCTCACCCATCGTTAGATAAGAGGTAATCTTTGAACTTCCTTCATAGACCAAACCTGCCACGTAGTTCGCTGATGTGAACCACACACTGCCCTGATAGTCATTGAATCGGAACAGAAGAACCATACTCAAGACTTCCAGGGCAACGAACAAGAACCAATGCTTGTACTTAGCAAGGAACTCAGTCAGATTGTGCATGAACGTTAATTGTTATCTCATCAAGAACGAGAAACGATCTACGTTCTTCAATGCAATGCCTGCACCCTTAGCCACACTGTGCAATGGGTCTTCAGCAATATGGAATGGAATATTAATCTTATCAGTCAGACGCTTGTCAATACCACGAAGCAAAGCACCACCACCACTGAGGTAAATACCATTCTTTACGATATCTGCATAAAGCTCAGGTGGAGTATTCTCTAATGCTGAAAGTACAGCATTCTCAATCTTTGCAACAGTCTTATCAAGACAATGAGCAATCTCCTGATAGCATACAGGCACCTCCATAGGAAGAGCTGTGATGCGGTTAGGGCCGTGTACAATGTAGTCCTCTGGTGCTTCATCACCAAGGTCTGTCAAGGCTGAACCTACGTGAAGCTTGATACGCTCTGCCATACGCTCACTGACTTTTACATTATGCTGACGGCTCATATACTCCTGAATATCCGCAGTGAGGTCATCACCTGCTACACGGATAGAGTTATTACATACGATACCACCCAAAGAAATAACTGCAATCTCAGTGCTACCACCACCGATATCAACAATCATGTTACCTTCTGGAGCCTCTACATCAAGACCCCATACCAAGAGCTGCTGCCATTGGTTCGAAGATAAGATAAACATCACGACCATCAGCGTGTTCTGCTGAGTCACGAACGGCACGAAGCTCCACTTCAGTAGAACCTGATGGAACACCAATTACCATACGCAATGAAGGTGAGAAGAAACGATTACCGCTGTGAACCATCTTGATAAGTCCACGCATCATCTGCTCACAAGCTGTAAAGTCGGCAATAACACCATCACGCAAAGGGCGGATTGTACGAATATTGGGATGTTCCTTCTCGTACATCATCTTTGCATCACCACCCACAGCAATCATCTTATCTGTGCGACGATCCAGTGCTACTACTGATGGCTCATCGACAACAATTTTATCATCGCTGATAATAATTGTATTTGCCGTTCCCAGGTCCATAGCAATTTCCTGGATAAATGAAAATAATCCCATTAATATATGTGTATTTTGTAAATGTATATTTCTTAACTTATGTGCGCTTATTCAGTTGTGAACCAACTATGAATAGCTGTATCATAGTGGCTACTAACACCGAAAGCACGTTCTGCGAACATCTTACGATCTTCAATATCTGTCTGTGCGCCATGGTGTTGAGAATCTGGAGTAACACTGGATACTCTGCCTTACTTGGTACGATGACAACATCCTTGAAATTCTTTGCTCCTGCACGTATCAGTGAGATACCGCCAATATCAATCTTCTCGATAATATCTTCTGCGCTGGCACCACTGGCTACAGTCTGCTCGAAAGGATAAAGGTCTACAATAACGAGGTCGATAAATGGAATCTCATATTCTTTCATCTGTGCCTGATCACTTTCATTATCACGACGAGAAAGAATACCTCCAAAAACCTTTGGATGAAGCGTCTTCACACGACCTCCGAGAATTGAAGGATAAGATGTAACATCCTCTACCTTTTGACATTCATAACCTAATGATTCAATGAATTCCTGTGTACCACCTGTACTAAGGAATTTCACACCTTCTTCGTCTAACTTCTTGAGCAAATCCTCAAGTCCATCTTTGTGAAAGACCGAAATAAGAGCAGTCTTAATTTGTTTTTTACCAGCCATTGTAAAACATTTTATGGATTTGATTTGCAAAGTTACTAATTATAAGCGACTAAACAATATTTTAAATCAAAAAAAAACAAAAGGTTACCAACTATTTGCTTAAAGTCTAATAAGCTGCAACCTTTTGTTTTATTATGTCTGCTTCAAGTTCTGCTTTCTCAGAACTGAAGGTTGTTTCTATTGTGCCTATCAAAGGTATTGGTAAGCCTAATCCTTACGCTTAACACCGAAAGCATCTAAGATGCCTTGTATCTCACTGCCAAGTCCAAAGACGCTATTCATCACGCCCTCCTTCGCTCCTCGTACCATATAACGTGCGCAATCACCTTCGAGTCTACCAATACGTTGGCGTTCTGCAACAGTATAGTCATGACGTGAAATATCACGACGAATCTTACCGAACTTATCAACGGCTTTACGCCACTTCTTAGCAGTATAATACTGGCTATTATCACGCAGTTCGTATGAAAATTTCTCTAAGTCGTTAATAGCTGACTCACGTGTTGCACATGAGCTAACCGAAAGCATTGCCACAATGAGGGCAAAACCCATAAGCATTTTCTTAACCTTGTTTCTCATCTTTTATAACTTCTAATTTTACAATAAATCTCCCTTTTCTTGGCTTGTAATTTATAATATCTTACTATTATAAAAGTAATGTCAAATTCCGCCTTTTTAAGGGTAATAGTCGTCGCAAAAATAGGAAATAATAATGACTTTACCAACAAAACATCACTTTAGTTTTCATTCTTTTTCTACTTTTTAACTACCTTTGTTCCATGAATTTCGCAGCAACACTCCTTCAATGGTTCAAAAATAACGGACGTTCTCTACCTTGGCGAGAAACGAATGACCCATACGCTATTTGGCTTAGTGAGGTCATTCTACAACAAACACGCATCGCACAAGGTATGAGTTATTGGGAACGTTTCATGGCGCAATGGCCTACTATCAACGACCCTTGCAGCCGCCACAGAGGACGAGGTACTAAAAGGCTTGGCAGGGCTTAGGCTATTACTCTCGTGCAAGAAACCTCCATACGGCAGCGCAGCAAGTAGCAAACTTAGGAGAATTCCCACAGACTTTCAAGGAATTAAAGCTACTGAAAGGCGTGGGTGACTATACTGCTGCAGCCATTGCTTCTATAGCTTTTGGCGAACCTGTAGCTGTGGTAGATCGTAATGTTTATCGTGTTCTCTCCCGCTACTACGGTATCAGCACACCTATTGATAGCACAGAAGGGAAAAAGGAGTTTCAAGCACTTGCTCAATCTCTTTTGCCAACAAGCAAATCAGCTGATTACAACGAAGCTATAATGGACTTTGGTGCTATTCAGTGTACACCGATTTCTCCTCGCTGCACAACTTGTCCATTATGCGAAACCTGCGTTGCTTTCCGCGAACAACGTATTAATGAACTGCCTGTAAAAAGCAAGAAGGTGAAACAACGAGAACGTCATTTCACCTATCTGTATATTGAATATGAAGGAGAAATAGCTATCCATCAACGTGGTGCTGGTGATATTTGGCAAGGATTATGGGAACTTCCACAAGCAGAACAGCTTGTTTCGTCTAAAGACTCTATCTGGAAGACAGAAGCGCAACTATTACGAAAAAGGGAGTAAAACATATTCTTACCCATCAAATTCTTCTTGCAGACATTTACCTTTGGCAGCCTAAGCACTGCCCACAACTGCCCTCAGATTTCATCTGGATAGAAAAGCAAGATCTCGATAACTATGCTTTACCACGGCTAATTGAGGTTTTACTGAACGCTGTTCCAGTCTAAATTCCACCATCCCTTCATCATCTATCCCACGGTCCGCTTCTACGAGGCACTGCCTCGCAGCCTTCTCCCTTCTCTCCTTCTCCTTCCTTCAAAGGCCCTCTATCGGCTATTTCTTCCCAAAAGTCTTCATCAATACGCAGCTGATGTGCAACTAAGAATGGGAAGATACAAACTATCATCACGATAACAAAGAACCATTTATAACCCACAGCCTGCGCCAATGCACCAGCAAATAATCCTGGAATCATCATTGATAACGCCATAAAGCCCGTACAAAGGGCATAATGACTGGTTTTGTGCTCTCCTTGACTAAAATAAATCATAAAAAGCATATAGGCACTGAAACCAAATCCATATCCAAAATTCTCAATAAATACTAGCTGCACTGATTGCTATTACATTATCAGGAAGCATATAAGCTAAATAGACGTAGGCTAAGTTAGGCAATGTAATAGCTGCTGTCATTGGCCATATCCAGCGTTTTAAGCCATCACGACTAATCATCATTCCTCCGATAATTCCACCTATCAAGAGGCCTGCAACACCTATCACACCATTCACCGTACCATATTCTATCTCTGAAAGTGCCAATCCACCCTTTGCTTTCGCTGCTTGAAGAAAGAGTTGAGAAATTGGGATAATCAAAGCTTCTGGCAGACGGAAGAGAAGTAGGAAACAGATAGTGGTCAAAGCCTGCTCCTTTTTGAAGAAAGAGATGAATGTATCTCCAAAACTACGAAGCAATTGACTGGCTGACACCTGTTTCCTCTCTGAGTCTTCGGACGGGCGAGGTAGAATAAAGCGATGATAAAGGGAGAGACCCATAAAAAGAGCCATCAAACCATAAAACACAAGCGACCAAGCCCACTGAATATCGAAGTTCTTATGTAAAAAACCAGCGAGTGCAATCAGTCCACCCTTACCAACAACCATTGATATACGATAGAAGGTTGAACGAATACCTACAAAGAATGCTTGATCATGCTGATTAAGTCCCATCATATAGAATCCATCAGCCCCAACATCATGTGTCGCACTACTAAATGCCAGCAACCAAAAGAAACAGATTGTTCCTTGAAGCCATAACGAAGTATTGACCGTAAAGGCTACACCTGCGAAAGCTGCACCCACAAGCAACTGCATAATGATAATCCACCAACGCTTTGTCTTAATTAAAATCGAGGAATGGACTCCACAGAGGTTTGATAACCCAAAGGGAGGTAAAGCCATGAAGTATAAAAGGTTACTTCAGCATCTGACAAGCCCATTTGCATATAGACCTGCAGGGATAATACTGTTACGGCAATATAAGGCAGACCCTCAGCAAAAATAAAGTGAAGGATATCCATGCCCATGGGGTTTATCTTTCTTTCTGTTTTCAATGCTTATTGCGCTTTTTGAGTTCTGTTATTATCATGTATTGCGTCACAAGTGTCCGTTTTCTCCACAACCTACTATCAACAAAACCAATGACAGATACATCAATCATGTAACCAAAAGAGATACAGATAGGATCAGATAGGCATTCAAACACCACTGCAAACTATCGTTTGTGTCTTTTCAAACGATGACAAAGATACATAAAATTTAACGAGAAAAAGGAGGATAGCGCTCACGAATAAAGAATTAAAAATACAAAATTTATATATTATAAAGACCAATGATTTTCACTTTTCTTGAAAGCATGATTGAAAATTTTTAGCTTATCTTTGTGAACAGGGATTATGATTTCTTTTACACTAACATTTACTCCATTTTGCATACTGAGAAGTTTGACATAAATCATAAACTCGGAATGACTCTAATACACTCTACCCTCTCTATTGGATATAGAGAATCATAGAGTAACACGATAAGGAAGCATGACACTGTCGAAGCTCTATCTACAACTCAAAGTGATATGCTTCCTCTTTTCTATAAATTCATAGTTACAAGCCCTCTAAGAGTTGGAACATCCACAAGAAAATAAATTGAAACTTCAGCTATCTAAGTAGTATATCGTTCCATCTTATACAAACAGCTTATTCTTATAGCAGTCAATATCTGTAAACTATTTTCACACAACTCTGAACCTATATATGCTCTTTTGGCTTCTTAAAGACGCCTAATTGAATCGCAAAAGGTGCCCTTTAAGACCCTTACTAACGCCCTTTTGAAGTCTAATTAAGCACCTTTACGAAAACGATTTTGTAACCAACTGATTCACTGTTTGTTGCAGACTTGCTTTTTGTACGTATCTTTGCCTCGATTTATAGATATTTCATCCGACGTTTTGTCATTATTTTTCAAACCATTATTAGTAAACTCTCTAAGTAATAAACATGAAAGAGAGTTCTGTGTCGAAGAATAAAATTGGTAGTTGATAGTCCTATTATATTTTTAGAAACACTAAGGTTCTTACGTTAAAAAAATTTGGTTATTCGAAATATGGAGTGATAAACTAAAAGTCTTATATAATAGGCACACGGAGTCACGGAGGGAACGGAGGTAACGCAATGTCACGGAGGTGCCGACGGCACAAAGAGCGATGGAGATATAGCGTACAGATGCTTGATAACTCTTTTGGGATAAACTCTTTGTGTATAAATTGCTAATAGAATTAGCAAACAAGCTCCGTAGCTCTATGCACCGACGGTGCCTCCGTGACTTCCATTGCTTTGTTTTAATAATCCTCCGTCCTCTCCGTGTCTCCGTGTGACATTGCTTCCAACTATAAACACAAGCGGAAAACTTATCACTCTAATATTCTGAAGACACAAAACTATAAGGTAAGTGTCCAAACATTTAATAAAGGAAGCAAAAAAAGGCGATAGTCATTACGACCATCGCCCTTATATCTAATGATTGTTTCAGATATTTACATACCTAAAGCCTTCTTAGCGCCTTCGTTGTTAGGATTAACCTTCAGTACCTTATTGAAGTACTCGTCTGCAAGTGGCTTGTTACCCTTCTTTGAGTGATAGTAACCAAGACCATAGTAAACGTTCTCCAAGTAGCTCTTGCTATCCTCATCAAGAGTTGGTTTAGCCTCTTCATAAGCAGCCACCTTCTGATAAATCTCAGCTACCTTATCAGGATCATTCATCAACTGAGCCACGTTGGCCTGATTCAACCAAACCCAGTCAGAGATTGTTGGGAACTTAGCAACCATCTGCTCGTAAACATCAAATGCCTTTGCAAGAACAGCATTCTTAGCAGCACGATCTGTCAAGCCCTCAGCCTTAGTAACGTATGTGTTAGCAAGTGTTGCCCAGTCATTGTTAGTTGCTTTCTTACTCTTTGAAAGATACTCCTGCTGAACCTCAAGTGCCTTATCATCATTACCCTGTGCAGAGTAGATAGCAGCCAAAGTCTTTAATGGCTCAACATTGTTCTTATCAACCTCAAGTGCCTTGTTAACAGTGCTGATAGCCTCGTCATACTGCTGAGCACCACAAAGTGCCTTTGCATATACATCGTAGTCATTAGCTACCTTCTTACCAGAACCAGCAAATACTACCTTACCGTAGTTGATAGCAGAAGCATAATCCTTCAACTCTACAGATGCCATCATAGCAATACGGCTCAAATACTCACTATTAGGGAATTTCTGCAAGCCCTGCTTTACAACATCCAAAGCTCTCTGATAGTCCTTTGTGATGTAAGCAGCAAAACCATAGTTATAGAAGTTGTCCTCAGACATATTAGCTGGATTTGCCTTTGCATACCACTCTAATGCCTCCTTGTACTTGCCATCACCAAGCATAATTTCAGCTGCAGTTGCCTCTACTGGGTAATCTGGCTTAACTTTACGAAGTTCCTCAAGTTTCTGAACAGCAACCTTAGAGTTAACATGACGGAAAACTTTTGCATAACGCTCGTAAGCTACTACATTCTGTGGGTCTACAGTAATCGCATTCTGATACTGTGTAGCAGCCGCACCAGCATTACCGATAGAATCCTTAAGAGCAGCAATATCGCCCAAGAGGACATAAGCTAAACTACCCTTGTATTTCTTGTTATTGATAACATTGTTTGCAATCTCTGTTGCTGCATCATAATTACGCTGCAAAAGGTAAACATTACCCAAGGCAACAATAGCCTCTTCACTCTTCTTGAAGTTCTTCTGATACTCCTTAATAAGATCCTTTGCTGCCTTTGGATCATTTGGTGCAGCTTCGATAGCAGCTACAATAGGCTTAAGAGCTACTGCGTAATCAACATCCTGTGCCACTGCTGGAGTTGACATTGCCAACATCAAGGCTCCAGCTATTAAATATTTCTTTGTCTTCATAATTCTTTCTCTTTAAATTTTAATTCAAGTGAACTTAATTCATTAAGACGCCTACCACGGCATTTAGTTTAATTCTATGAGAGTTGTAACTAATGTTGATAAGCAAAATAAATCTTCTCTAATGTTATAACGACCACATTATAATTAATCATAACTGATTATCATTTGCCAATAAATAACACACTATGCTTTACTGACTACTGGGTCTTAACTTCAACTTCACGAATGTTGATTTCACCACGATAAGGCAAGAGACCAGCCTTAAAAATAATCTTCTGACCAATTGGATTGGTTACGAAGTTTGCAAATGCCCAAGGCAATGCTTTATGTGGGTCTGCCACAATAGCATAAATAGTTCTTACGAAAGGATATCTACCATCTAACAGATAAGCCTGATAAGGCTGCCAACTATTCTCTGGCTGTGCAACGGTAGTCTTTGAAAGACCAACCACTCTAATATCTTTCTTGAATGTAGTGTTTGTAGAGTCACGATGGTCATTCAACCAGTTTGACCCGACAACACCTATAGCATTAGGAGTGTTATGAACATAGTCGATAACCGACTTACTGTTACTTGCAGCAACAATGTTCGCACTCTTGATATTCTTTCCACCTAAAATTGAGTCGACTACATAATGCAATGTTGCTGAAGCTTTGTTATCAAAAACAACTTCAATATCACCCTTATCATTCTTAGGGTTCAATTGATTCCATTTTGCAATCTGACCGCTGAGAATCTTCTTAACATCGGTAACGGTAATACACGAGTCTGCATTAGCTTTGTTAACAATGAAAGCAATTCCATCATATCCTATCGGGAATACCGCTGGGATAGGACCTTTCCCTCGTAACATCGCATCTTCTCCCTTCGTCAATGCATGAGAAGTAAAGAAAAGATTAACTTTCTGGTCGAGGAGCAGTTGCATACCTTTGTTGTCATCTGTATAGATTGGCAACAAGTGAGTTTCTGGGTAGCGGAACTGATAATTCTGTAACAGTTCCTCTATAATAGGACTAAAACTTTCGTCAGAGGCGAACTTAATCGTCCCTGACGTCGGTGTATCTGTTCTACCGTCCTTGCGTTTCTTCTGTCCGCAAGCAGACAGAAGAAAACCAAGGGATAGTATCAATCCTACTGTTATGTAGAATCTGGATCTTTTCATATAAAATTTGCTTTTACTGCAGTTTGAAGGTAATTGGAAGAGTAAACCAAACGTTTGCTGGCTGACCATTGTTCATACCTGGAGACCACTTCGGCATGCTGTTAACAACACGAAGTGCCTCACGGTCGAGCGCCTGGTCAACGCCACGAACAATCTGTGCCTGACTAACGCTACCATCACGTCCTACAACGAACTTAACGATAACACGTCCCTGCACACCATTCTCTGCTGCAACTGCTGGGTATTGGATATGTGAAGCCAACCAAGCATTTACATTAGGGAATGAAGGCATAACCTCTGCCACTGTGAAGACCTTAGTTTCAACCTCCTGCTTTGGCTCTGGCTTTGGTGCCTCAACAACAGGCTTCTCAATCTTTGGTACAATCTGTTCTGGAGTAGCAACGGTGCTACGAGCAGCAACTTCAGTACGATCTTCCGTACCTTCCTTGTTCTCAACACCGACTGCCTTGGTCTCCTTATTCATCTTGACCATTGGTGGCATCTCTTCCTTTACGTCCTTATCATCCTTGATGACAGGGGCTGTAAACTTAACAGTTGCACGAGTTTCAGGAACAACCTTTTCAGGTTCAACCTTCTTAGGCTCTTCCTTCTTCTGCTGCTTCTTACGCTCAGCCTGTTCCTTCTTAGCCTGCTCAAGAGCTGCTAACTCCATCTTTGCTGCATATTCAGCTTGCGCAGCCAGAGTCGTCGTTATGCTTCTTGATCTGATAAGCTAAAGTAACCACCACCGAGGAATGCAGCACAAAGCAGAATAGCTAAAAGCCTTGATGTTACGCTGAGAAACAGTCTTTACGAAGCTTGTATGCACCGTACTCCTTGTTCTTGTCGGCGAACACCATGTCGACCCATTTAGGGATCGCATAAATCTATTTTTGCCATTGTTTTCTTTCTTTAATTGTTACTATTCAGTGATTAAGCCTTTTATACCTTTCTTGGCTAAGAGGCCTTGTCTTGGTCTGTCAGCTTGTCAATGACGTAAGTTCCAATATATGAAATCTGCATTTCATCGAGGATGTCTACCAAATGACGATATGACGCCTGGTCCGTTGGCTTAATAATGACAGTCATGGTTGAAACCTTTTTGCCATTAATCATACCAGTTTTGATCGCAGACAACTCAGCCTGATAAATGCTATCAGGATAAGAAGCTGGGATTAGCCTGCTTCTTACGATTCAGTTCCTTCACCGCAATATCCATATCCTGATATGGGATAGAAACTGGATCACCAGTTGAAGGGTCACCCACCTGCTTATGCTGAAGAACGTAGCGAATACCACTTGGAGTGTTACTCCAGTCAGCTGGTTTCAGCCAATTAGCGTTATCATACTCTGGTTTACCGTTACCGTAGAAGATTTTATCTCCGTCAGCAATGTAAATCGTAATAGAGTGTGACTCCTTGGCCTCATTCTTCTGATCTTCTTTCTGAGTTTTATCATTACTTGGCATCGTCAACTCCATAGTTGAAGGCTTGCTAAGTGAAGTACAAAGCATGAAGAAGGTAATCAGCAACATAAGCATATCCACCATCGGCGTAAAGTCTACGCGTACGGTTAACTTCTTCTGCTTGCCGCCTTCTTTTCCTGTATCCATCATTTCCATACTTTGATCTCCTTACTTATTAGCTGCCTGCGCAGCCTTTTTAGCGTCCAACTGTGTGATCATATAGTAATGGCTCTCATCCATATCCTGGAGTTCGCTCATTACCTTCTTAACGGTACCATAAGGAGAATCAGCGTCTGACTTGATAGCAAGTCTAACCTTAGGGTTCACCTGGCGGGCTGCGTTAACCCACTGCTGGAACTCAGTCATCTCCTGTCCTTGGATACTATCGAGAGGAATACCCATCTTAGGGAGTTCATTACCACGCTCTGCTGCTGGCTTTGACAAATAAGCAGCCAATTTATCGAGCGGAGTACCAAATGTAGACTCAGCAACAAAAGTTTTCTTCTGTGCAGGAGTCAATGTTACGCCCATCTGATCTACGATCTGACCCAACTCATTGGTATTATCATAGCTCATGAAAACCTGGCCTTCACCAGTAGGCGTTCCATTAGGTCCTTTTTGAGGACTAACGAGAATTGTCAGGACACCATTCTCAGGCACCTTAGTTTCAGACACAGAACCCGGAGTATTTACCTTCACTGGCTCGTTCTTTACGAACGTAGATGTCAGCATGAAGAAGGTAAGCAACAGGGTCATAACGTCTGACATAGGCGTCATGTCGATAAAGGTGTCACTCTTCTTAACTTTTTACTTTACCCATAGCGATAAATTATTAAAGGGTCAGCAAAAATTAAGCCTCGTCTGTGTGGTTTACTTCGTATGTCTGAGCGATAGAATAACCAACCTCGTCGAGGGCGAAAGTCAACTTGTCAACCTTGTTTGAATAGTAGCTATAAGATACTACCGCAAACCAAGATGTTGCAATACCGAATGCAGTGTTGATCAACGCCTCAGAAATACCAGCAGAAAGTGCAGCTGAGTCAGCACCACCACCTGCAGCAAGAGCAGAGAACGACTTGATCATACCGGTTACAGTACCGAGAAGACCAGTAAGAGTACCAAGTGTTACGAGAGTAGCAATGATAGGGAGGTTCATTGTCAGAGTTGGCATCTCAAGCTGAGTAGCCTCCTCGTGAGCCTGCTGAATCTTAGCTACCTTCTGAGCCTTCTTAAGGCTTGCGTTAGCACCAGTCTCCATATCCTTGTAAGCGTTCAAAGAAGCCTTAACAACGTTTGCTACAGAACCCTTCTGCTGATCGCAGAGCTGGTTAGCCTTAGCAAGGTCATTTGAGTTAAGAGCACTCTTGATGTTTGCAACGAACTTTGGAAGGGCACCCTTACCGAAAGCAGTCTTCAAAGCCATCCAACGCTCGATAGACATAGCGAGTACTGTCAACAAGAGAGTGTGAATAACTGGAACGACTACGCCACCCTTAAAGATGGTACCCCAAACGTCAGCTGGGTTCTCACGTGCAGCTCCATCCTGGAAGTGCATTTCATTACCGAACCATGTGTAGAACAATGTGAACGCAACGACAGCGCATACGACGATAATCCAGAATGCACCTCTAACTCCTGTGAAACCCTCAGCCTTTTTTTCTGTAGGGGCTGGTTTTTTTGTTGTGTAGTTGCCATAATTTGATAAAATTTTAATTTTTAGGTTATTAATGAATTAATTTGTTAATATCTTTCTGATTTATAAGCCTTTGTGTGTGATTCCCATCGTAAATGAGAGTTCGCCATGGCTTCTTATCTCCGCAAAGATAGTAATTAAAAGAAAACTACAAACACGATTAATAACATTTAACAGTTAAAAATGTACTGTTTCCACCTTATTTTTATTACTATCTACTCTTACGGACTCTATTTTAGTTTTGAAAGTACATCTTTGATGCGGCGAAGCGCTTCCTTTATATTTTCGTCACTTGTTGCGTAACTCATTCGGAAGCAGTCTGGAGCACCGAAGGCATCACCTCCCACTGTCGCTACACATCCTTCTTCAAGAATATACATAGCAAGGTCTGACGAACTATTAATTACGTGCTTACCATCTGTCTTTCCAAAGAAGCTGGAGCATTTTGGGAACAGATAGAACGCACCTTGTGGCACATTCACCTCAAGACCAGGGATTTCCTTTGCCAAACTAACTATCAGATCACGACGACGACGGAATGTCTCACGATACTCTGCTACACAAGTTTGATCCTCCACGTATGCTGCAACAGAAGCCATCTGACTAACGCTGCATGTACCTGATGTATATTGCCCCTGCAGCTTATTGAGTCCCTTTACAATCCACTCTGGAGCAGCTACCCAACCTATTCGCCATCCTGTCATAGCATAAGCCTTACTCACTCCATTACAGAGAATCGTACGCTCCTTCATACCTGGGCAAGACGCAATACTACAATGACCGCCTATATAATTAATGTGTTCATAAATCTCATCTGAAATAACAAACAAGTCCTCATGTGCCAATACAACCTTTGCCAAAGCATCCAACTCTTCTGCAGAATAGACACTACCAGTAGGGTTACTTGGAGAGCAAAGAATTATCATCTTTGTCTTTGGCGTAATCGCCTCTTCCAACTGCTCAGCAGTAATCTTGAAGTCCTGCTCAATTCCAGCAGAAACAACAACAGGCACACCACCAGCAAGTTTTACCATCTGTGGATAGCTCACCCAATAAGGTGCAGGAATAATCACCTCATCGCCTGGATTCACCAAAGCCAACACAGCATTGCAAACACCCTGCTTACCACCTGTTCCGACAATAATCTCCGACGCGGCATAATCAAGATTGTTTTCCTCTTTCAGCTTCTTTGAGATGGCATCCCTCAAAACAGGATAACTCGAGGGAACAGGAGAATACTTTGAGAAGTTATCATCAATGGCCTTTTTGCCTGCCTCCTTAACATGATTAGGAGTCATGAAGTCTGGTTCTCCCACACTCATGTTGATAACATCAATTCCCTGCGCTTTCATTTCACTACTCTTCTGCGACATTGCTAATGTCTCAGAAGGTGCCAATCGATTTAAACGATCTGATAGTTGTGCCATTTCGAACTTTATCTTTCTTTTTAAATAATATCAAGTACAAAAGTACGCAAATTCATTTTGATAACGCAACTTTTCTTTCTTTATTTTATCTAAATAACATTTTTACTGCCGATTTGACAGTTTAAATCAAAGAATTATATAATAAATGCAGTCTTTATAAACAAAACTATACGAGCTATAATTATACTCCTTCATTTATATACATATCGAATAATATTCACGAAAGACTAAAAATAACCCTCTGTCAACAATCCTTTTGTTTAGTACATACCGTTCGCACAATGTGTGCTAAGCCTCCGCACAAATAGTGCTAAGCCTTCGCACCATCCGTGTTTAGCTATTTCAAAATTGTAGCAAACCAATATATCCCATCATAGAAAGCATATTCTATAATGTAAAAGGGTACGATAAGGATGTTTTTAAAGTCTACATACAAAGAATCCCACCACAGAGAAACAAGTCATTTCTCTATAGTGGGATTCATTATAAGACTTATTAGCAAGCCTTCCTATTACTATTTTGCTTACAGATGCAAGTCATGTCCCATACGGTCACGCTTTGTCTTAAGATAGCGATAGTCAAACTTGTTTGGAGTAATCTCAATAGGAACATTCTCCTCAATCTCTAAGCCATAAGCCTCAAGGCCTACTCGCTTTGTAGGATTATTTGTTATCAAACGCATCTTATGAACCCCAAGATGACGCAACATCTGTGCTCCACAACCATAATCGCGTTCGTCTGGACGGAAACCAAGATGAAGGTTAGCCTCAACAGTATCAAGTCCCTGATCCTGCAACTTATAAGCTGCTATCTTATTCATCAAACCAATACCACGACCTTCCTGCTGCATATAAATGATAACACCCTTGCCTTCTTTCTCAATCATCTCCATTGCCTTATGAAGCTGCTCACCGCAGTCACAACGCTGACTACCGAGAATATCACCTGTTGCACATGATGAGTGTACGCGTACAAGTACTGGTTCGTTTCTTTCCATGTACCCTTGATAAGTGCCATGTGTTCCAAGCCATTTGCTTGACGGAATGGAATCAGATGAAACATACCATATTCAGTAGGGAGTTCTACCTCCTCACCAACAACAATACTTGTTTCATTCTTCAAACGATAGGCGATAATGTCTTTGATACTAATAATCTTCATATCCCACTCCTTTGCACGCTTCTGCAAATCAGGCATACGAGCCATCGTACCATCTTCATTCATAATCTCCATTAACACGCCAGCAGGGAAACAGCCTGCAAGTTTACAGAGGTCGACTGCAGCCTCTGTATGACCCGAACGACGTAAAACACCATTGTCCTGAGCATAAAGAGGATTGACATGACCTGGACGTCCAAAAGTCTGAGGAGTAGAGTTAGGGTCAGCCAACGCCTTAATTGTCTCAGCACGGTCATGTGTAGACACACCTGTTGAACAACCTTCTAACTTATCAACCGTAACAGTGAATGGAGTTCCCAATACTGATGTATTATCAGAAACCTGATGAGGTAAATCCAATTCTTCTGCACGTGAGAGCGTAATAGGTACACATAGTACACCTCGTGCATTCTTCAACATAAAGTTAACCTTCTCTGGCGTAATCATCTCAGCCGCCATAATAAGGTCACCCTCATTCTCTCGGTCTTCATCATCTACTACGATAACGAACTTTCCTTCCCGAAAGTCTTTCAGTGCATCTTCGATGCTATCGAGTTTAAAATCTTCCATATAGTTACTGATTTATATTATTTCTTATCAATAGCCCTTTGATTCTTCTTTTCCCATTATACGTTGTATCTCTGCAATAATCGTATCATTACAACTAATAATAGTACGAAGATCACGATAAAGACGCAAGCGGAAACGCCACATTCGGAAGTAGAAGAAAATACCAGCAGGTACTATAATTGCCGCAAGAATATTCGACCACTTATGATCGAATGGTCTTGTATGTGCCTTTACTGCTAATATTGGGTATTTATTCAGTTCTGTCATGATGACTTTGTTGCGTGTGTTACCCAAGTCTTCTATGACATTCTCAAGTTCATCGTTAATCTTCTCAATTACATGATCTGTATGATAGCGGAAGAACACCTTTATTACATTAGGTGCAGACTTAAGCCTACGTGTCTTAGCATATTCTGCAATCCTTACGTTCAAGTCGCTAAGTTGCTCTGCGGCCTTGCTGTAATCAGGATCATGTAAGATAACCTCTTTACTTGCTATACTACGTTTCATACGTATTCCAAGCATCTTCATCAACAAGTTCTTGTACATATCAGCATTGAACACTGTTGAGTCATTGTTTGCCTTGTAGGGTAAAGAAGATTGCCATCGGAATGAGAACAGCCATAGATAGTCCCTTACCAAACCATATAGCCCAGTCTCCCTGACGTGACATTCGATAACCCGTATTATCGAGGGATGTAAAATATAATAAACACGATAACGCTGATAATGATTGGAATACCCAATCCTCCCTTACGGATAATAGCACCAAGTGGCGCTCCAATAAAGAAGAAGATAATACATATCAGCGACAATGTGAACTTATTAATAGTCTCAATATCATGTAAACGGATTAATCTGTCGCCATCTTTGGTTATCATACTCTTGAAATCAAGGTCGCTAACCTCTTGCTGAACGGTTGACAACGCTTGATCAACAACATAACGACGCTGATCAGCAGGAAGCTTTTTGAATACCGAGTCTACATTAAAAGTCTTTTCTTCTGCCAGCTTAACAGCTTGCTTCTTTTCAGAAGCTTTAAGATTAGGTTCTCGATAGTAAACCGTCTGTGCATCCTTATAAAAAGCATTGCCCACACTATCATAAATATGTATCAAAGAGTCCTTGTCACGCTGTATCTTCTGAATACTTTTCGTACGGGCATCATTTGAGATACCAGCCATATCCGTAAGGTTGAAGTCACCATCAAAGTCAAGAACAATATGCTTGTGTGCAAATGTCTCTCGACGATAAGGAACACTGGCACTACTACCCATTTCTTGTGAGCGCATATTCTCAAACCACTCCCCACTCCATAGGTTCAGAACGAGATGCTTCTTATCTGCTGTAGACTGTAACATACCTGAGTCAGCAAGGATAATAGCTTGATCTTCATAGCTATCCGTCATTCGATACACCATAATATTATATAGGCGTCCTGTCTTCAGGTCTTTCTTTTCTACATAGAGGTTTGTTTGTGGAATGCCATCATAGAAGATTCCTTCTGGGATTTCCAGTTCAGGACTCTTCTGTTTCATTGAGATAAGCAGCTGGGCTATGTGTTTATGTGCTATTGGTCCTACGTTATTCTGGAAATAAAAAGAACCAAAAGCAATAAAAATACTAATAACGATCAGTCCTCTGAACGACTGAATCAACGAGATACCAGCAGCCTTAATAGCTGTCAACTCTGAACTCTCGCCAAGGTTACCATAGGAAATAAGTGATGAAAGAAGAATCGCCAAAGGAAGTGCTTGTGGCACCATCATTAAGCTCATATACCAAAAGAATTGTCCAAGAACATCCATTGACAATCCTTTTCCAATCAAGTCATCAACATATCGCCACAAGAACTGCATCATCAACACAAATAAGCTGATGAAGAATGTTCCTGCGAAAAGCATACCAAACTGCTTGGCAATGAATATATCTAACTTCTTGATTTGAAACATGATATAATAACGAGAATCTTATCCTCCCTTATTTTATGTGCGAAGCTATTACAAACAAAAACAAAGAAATATTGTTTTTAATCTGTAGACAACGACTTACCTTTTGCAAAATTACATAAAAATATCAGAGTAATGGTCTTTTTAGCATTTTTTTATTCTTTTGACCTGTGTCTTTCCTATAACAACACCAACAATCCTATATTATTATCTCCTGATTTCATACTTTTTATTTTATCAAGAAACAATACTTCATTAAAACAAAAGACGAAGTGGCTTTTCATCTTCTACTACAATAATGGAAAGAACCTTACAAAGCCTCAGAAAAACAAAATAGAGTATATGAACGACTAAATTAAGATAGCATCATACACCCTACTCTCACTACAATATATTTGTAAACAACTACATTCCTGTTATACGATGTAGGCGATCAATATTCTGATTCCAGAGTTGTTCCAACCCTTCCACATCATCATCATCTGCAAAATCAGTTACAAGCAGATGATAATTGCCAGCAATCTCACTGTGAAACATCTTTATCTCCCAATAAGACTCGCTCTCTGAAGAATCCCAATGAAAACGTATGTAATTGTTTTTCACCATATCTACCACTGCTGCAGTATGCGTATCATGCTCACGAAGTGGGTCGCCCCAAATAAAGGTTGCCACTTCACCCTCTATTGTGACGTCATCTGCCATCCATTTCATCAAACCAATTGGCGTACTAATCAGTGCCCACACAGCACTACCCGACCGTGTCTTCAATTCGTATTCCAATTCGACTCTCTTACTCATCTTCAATTATTACGTTTAATATTATTCAATTTATAACTCTCTTTTCTCTGCTATCTACTTTCCAAAGACTTTTTCACTTAATGAACATTTTCATATAAGTTCATTTTTTAGCAGTTGTACAAATAGTCGTTAGAAATAACATTGTTGATATCATGTTAAAACTACATTCTTCTTTTCTTGTACCAAACAGATAGACCTTCTTTCAACGAGTTAAACCTCTATTTTATTGCCTTTGAGCATAGCCGACAGATAAATCAGCAAGCACTATCACAAGGCATGAAATGTAGTTATCATACAAGCTAACAACATGTTATATAGCCATCCTTTCCTATTATCAAATGCAAATATAAAACTTTTTCTTGAATATCCGTTAAAAAAACGACTTAATATTTGCGAGTATGATATTTTCTTCATACCTTTGCACCCGCTTTCAAGAACGAAAGTTAAATGGACGGCGGGATAGCTCAGTTGGTTAGAGCGTCGGATTCATAATCCGGAGGTCCGGGGATCGTAGCCCCGTCCCGCTACAAAAAGGTTGATAATCATTATGATTACCAACCTTTTTTGTTTTCTATACAACCCAATGCACGCCTCAACATAAGTTTAAGCAGACAGGAAAGATCTTATTATAAAGCTATTCTTAACTTCATTATACATACACATATCTTACAAGAATATTTTTGTTTCAATTTCCTGTCACTTTTAACACTTCGTTTATTTCTCTGTAAACTAACAAGTTAAGCACATACAACAAATGACAGCAGTGACAGCAAATTGAATTTCAACAATTAATCAAGCAGCTCCACAAACTAAATGGGTATCCACACTAAATATCTACTGTTCTACGAAAACTTATCAGGAAGTAGCAACTATTCATAGCGTTCGCAATAGCTCCTACCAATGATTCCCATTACAAACTATCATAAAACTTACAAGGCGAGCCTTTCGACTCGCCTTGTGAATTTAATCAGTAACAGGTTATAAAACCTTATGGAAGGCTGATAGCCTCACTTGGACAAACTGATGCACAAGTACCACTCGGTACAAGCATCTGCATCAATTTTATAGATATCACCCTCAGAGATAGCCTCTACTGGACATTCGTCGATACATGTACCACAAGCGATACAATCATTACCAATTACGTAAGCCATAATATAAATAATTTATAATGTTAATAATGTTCTTGTATTACAAATGGGTTTAATACCTAAATTTGATGATGCAAAGGTAGAAATAATTTCTTGAATTCCTAAGCATAATAGTAAAAATTACAAATATTTAGACGGCATAAAAATAAAAAGTACAGGTCAAAAACAAATATAAAAACACTGATAACATGATAATTAAATAAACTAAACCTTTACTATCAGAAAGCCATTCTGCCTCTTTCTAAATAAAAATATTCTAATTAACGCCTACCTAAAAAGGATGACACAACCTAAAAGATAGACGACAACTTCAATCATATAGACAATAAAACAAGAAGAAATACGTTTGAAGATTAATTATGAAAAGAATATTAATAGCCCTCACCCTATTGGCTTCTGTACTTACAAGCCAAGCACAGGAACGAAGAGTGCAGAACCGACCTTACACGGATCTGCGCGAATTCCATTTCGGTGTGCTCGTTGGTACACATCTACAAGACCTTGAGCTCAATAATGTTGGACCACAGATGGTTGACCTTGACGATGGCAATGGATTGGTTCAGAAGATTGTTTCAGCCGACCAAGACCGCTGGGATGCGGGCTTCACAGTGGGTGTATTAGGAGAGTTACGACTCAATTCTACCTTTCAGTTGCGTATGGCTCCTGCCATGTACTTTTTGGTACACGACATCTAACTTTCCGCAATATCACAGACCTTAATGCGCAAGGCGAACCTATCGAGCAGGTGCAAGAACTCAAAACAGCATACGTTTCTTGTGCTTTCGACCTCATTGCAGCTGCTCCACGCTTCAACAACCATCGCCCATACGTGATGTTAGGATTGAATCCTATGCTCAATCTCTCAGGTAAAGACAATGATTATATCAAGCTCAAACGCAGCGATGTCTTCGTAGAAGTAGGACTTGGATGTGACTTCTATCTCCCCTACTTCAAACTACGTCCAGAGTTAAAGTTTATGTACAGTCTTATGAACAGTCTTGACAAGAATCATTCCAAGAATCTACAAGACAAGAACATGCTCATGTACACAAACTCTGTCAACGAAACACGGGCTAAGATGATAGCCCTCACTTTCTACTTCGAGTAGATCCCTTATTTACCAAATAAACAGATTGGGCATAAAAGTTAAATATCGCAGAAAAACTTACAGGAAACAAACAGAACCTATGCAACTTTGGAGTCGAACTTCAATATTGCGTAGGTTTTTTTATTAAAATACCATTTTTACTTGTCCAAATGTCTTTATTTATATAACTTTGGAGCGTAAGTTCAAAATAGCTTAGATTAGACTTATAAACTTACACATTTACTGAATAACAAACCAAAGTTCAAAAACTAAAGAAATTATGAGGAAGTTTATTATCCTAACCATCGCACTCATAGCAAGTTTGAATATGAATGCGCAAACAAAAGAAAAGCAAGATAGTCTGAACATACCAGTATATCTTGTAGATGGAGTTGAAGTGCAGAGTATTGATAACCTTGACCAAAAAGATATTATCAGTGTAGATGTCATCAAGAATAGTGCGCTGACAAGAATCTTTTATCCACGCACTGGCGGTATCATTAGTATTACAACAAAATCAAAAAAGTATCTGAAGCCTCTTGTTCAAAAGTATCAGGAAGATATGAAGAAAGCAAAGGGCGACAAGAAGCCTGGGCAGGTTTACATAAGATAAAGTTTGTTATACCTATATTTAACAATGTCCAAGAGACGTTATAAAAGGGTCATCTGTCAAGTACATAGATATTCTTCGTATAGCTTTAATAAAAGAACCAAAGATATACATTAAACAAAAAGACAATCAAGACAGTCTTGGTTGTCTTTTTGTTTATCCTCCAGCACTGAAAACCTTTTTATTTAAACAGGTCAAAAAAATGCAGACAAGGCATTGAAAAATCATTACATAAATTCGTATAAAACACCTAAAATAAAGCAGAAAAATACGTATAAAAAGCAAGGTTGCAATCAACAGTAAATCAATTAGTTATGAAGTCGCACAAGAAAAGGTGCTTAATTGGACTTCAAAAGGGCGTTACTTAGACTCCAAAAGGGCATCTATTGCAAGTCAATTAGGCCTCTTTTCAAAGCTAAAAGAGCATGTGTTAGTTTCGAGTCACACGAAAATAGTTTACAAACACCAATTAGAATAAGAACAAGTTGTTTGAAGAAGCGAAAAGACATAGTAATAGATAGAGATTATCTTGATTTGCCTTTCCTATATTTATCTTGTAACTTGCCCCCTTGTAAGATCATTTGTTTTTGGATAATCATACTATATAAGTATAAAACCTTTATTCTATTTCTAACTATCCATTTAACGGAAGAACCTTAAAAAAGAATGAAGAAGTAGTTATATAAAGCATATTTTCGTATGCTATAAGTACGCTATTAAAGAGCATAAAAGCCTATGGGCTGTATCAATAAGATTGCCATTGACAATCATACTGATACAGCCCACATTATTTATATAGGTCTTATCGATTAAAAGACTTACTTTTTCTTCTTCATATCAAGCACTAACTTACCCACATAAATAGCATGCTTGCCATTCTGATCGACACCAATCATTTTGCCATCGAGGTCTTTTACATATTCCAATTTATTAAGGTAAGTATGTGAGTGACCACCGAGTACAAGGTCTATGCCGCGAGTTCCTGCGATAACTTCCTCATCGCTGACACCTTCTATATTCCATCCAAGGTGAGAGATACAGATAATAAGGTCACACTTCTTAGCCTTCAATTCGTTTACAATCTTCTGTGCGCAAGCGACAGGGTCGTTATAAACAAGTGGACCATAGTTAGCTTTCACTACCAAACCATCCAACTTTGGACCAAGTCCGAAGACTCCAATCTTCAGTCCGTTGCGTTTCAAGATGATATAGGGCTTAACCAACTTCTCTAACTCTGTACCCTTGAAATCATAATTTGCACAAACGATTGGGAAGTTTGCCTTCTTGAAGAGGCGTACCATATTCTCCAACCCGAAGTCAAACTCATGATTACCAATCGTAACAGCATCGTAGTGCATCTGATTCATCAGCCCCACTTCAACATCACCCTTGAACATTGTGTAATAAGGCGAGCCTTGCGAGAAGTCGCCACTATCAAAAAGCAGCAAGTCAGGGTTCTTTGCACGTTCCTCTTTAAGCATTGCAATACGACGCACAAAACCGCCACGATCAGCCTTCATCGTATCAGCAAGATTAGGACTGAGCGGATAAATCTGACTATGCGTATCGTTAGTATGGAGGATTGTCAGTTTCTTATTTTGTCCAAAAGCGACAACCGCCATGAGACAGAAAGTAATCAATAATATGTTTCTTTTCATTTTCCTAACTCCTTAATTGTTTATTCCACGCGGATACGTCCTTCTGTGTGAGCATTAACTACCTTACCTTGAGCAGTCTGCTCCTTAAAATAGTTCATAATAATAAAACGTGTGTTGTTACTGCTTTCTTGTGGTGAAACAACACTTGTTGCCGACTTGAAAGCTTCCATCTTATCATTACCCTGTGCTAAGTAATCAAGCGTAGCAATACGATAACTTGCCTTTGGATCAATCTCTCTACCATGCAAACGAGCAGATTTAGCTTATGGTCGCGTGTGAGAAACAAGTTCTACTCCATGGCTATCAGCCTCACCACCGGTATGAGCCATCTGTGAGAACAACTCTAAAAAGTTTCTCACCAGAAAGTGTACGAAGCAAATTTTATTCTCGAAAGGTGCGATATCCAACACGTCACCAGGTAATCTTACTTAGAAAGGGCTGCATGAATACCACCCATATTATAAACACCAAAGTCAACCTTCTCATTATAATCGCGTGCAGCCCACCATGATGTCTGCCAACAGATTAGAGAGATCGCTCTCTCGGGCGGTGTGCCACCACATCGTGGTCAACCCTCTCCACAACAGGTCCCATCACCGAGTCAACCTTGTGCTTAAATGGTTCCATAAACTTTGCTGCCCCTGCATCAGGAGTAGCATCATATCGATTATCAACCAGCACACGTACGCTGAATGCCTGCTAACTCATAATGAGAAGCACAGCCCGTCAACGCCAATAATGCTGTTAATCCAGACAGATAAACCGTTTTTATACATATATAATGACTTTATAGTTCTCATAAATATTTATCAGGTAGGAAATAACCTATTTTGATTAACTCAACGTCCCCCTACTATGCTTAGGTAACATCGGAAGCTCGATAATATTCAAAAGATAATGCAAAAGTAAAGAAAAACGAATCAAATGCTTCTGCATTATTAAAGATATATTGTCACATGGAAAAAATACGTTCAAAATAAAGCGCATAGAACTACATATACTCTCATTTTAGGTATTGCACGTTCTATAGAATATAAATACTTTGCAGAAGTTTATTAACACTCATAGGATTGTATTTATATGAAGAAAGAAACAATTTATCTATCTCTCGCAATGCTTGCAATGGCAACAACACTTGCTATGCACAATCAGAAGAGATTAAAGACTCACATTACATCTCGAAGAAGTAACTATCAGTACCACACGTATGCCTGAAATAAAGCAAAAATGCGGCTGCAACAGTTACGATTATTGACCAAAAGCAAATAGCAGAAATGAGCAAGGCAGCTCCCCGACATCACCCATCTCTTGGGCATCACACTCGTGTATGGCTCTATCATAATACTACAAGCTCGCGCACAATCACTTCGTGGAAGAAGTGCACTCATCTTGATTGATGGTATACCTCAATCAACTCCTTTACGTTCAACAGACCGTGATATCCGAACCATCGATATCAGCTGCTATCGACCATAGAAAGTGGTAAAAGGGTCTACCGCTCTCATGGTAATGAAAGCACGGAGGATTGATAAACATCATAACTAAGAAGAATACCACCAACAGATTCTGAAGCTGGAGAGACGACTCTCTCGGGTTCAACTTACAATTTCTTCCGTCACGGAAAAGGGCAAGGTTATCGCATCAACCAGCAAATTTATGGTCGGCTGGGACAGTTTGATTATCTCGTAAATGGGGCTTTTGGACGTACAGGTAGTGCCATTGATGGTGATGAAAGTTTATCTCTCACGCTACGGACTCGGTGATACCTATCAACAATGTACTTGTTAATCTCGGTTACAGCCTATCTCCAAAGAATAGAATCGAATTGATGTATAATTACTATCGTAGTTTGCAAGATACGAAATTGATTCCTTTCGGTGGAAAGTACCTACAAAGTCCTTCTATTGGTATAATTGGTAATAAGGACCACAGGCAGTTGATGGGGGAACAAAGATACAAATCCTGATACTTACCTCAAGTTTAATCGGATATATTCAAACATACCGACTTAGAAGCATCTAGCTATGGTTCAGGATATATACTATCTTTGACTTCGTAAGGCTGAGCCCAGCAGATAGAAGAAATAGGACAGTCGGCTGTTAAAGACCGTAAGTTTGGTTTCGCACTCAGTTTAACACTCGACTTATATTCTCAGGAATGCTTTTGCACGCTTAGCTTATGGTTATGACTACCTTTATAATAGACATGTCACAACCTTTGGTAGATGGTGATATTGGAGTACCCATGGTTAACAATGTAATCATGCCCCTTTATCAAGTGAAACTACACTTTTAGGGGCACAAACCTCAAATTAGGAGGACGTTGCGACTTCATTAATGTGAACGTGCCAGACTATGATGTATTACACAATAAGCTCTCCTGACCCAGGTTCAGGTCAAAAGGGGTGGAAAGCTAAGTATAATAATATGTCTTTTAACGTTGGTCTTTCCTATAACAGATATCGCGTATTTCAACCCTTCGTAGCCTACTCTCAAGGTTTTTCTATCTTTTGATTTAGGACGTACATTACGTGCCAGGCTGATGTACTCTCAAGATATCACAGAACCTGTGAAAACAATAACTTTCTGAGATTGGTGTACTCTGACATTAACCATTGGTTGCAGTTGAATGGATCTGTTTTCTACACCTATTTCAAGCTTGGAAGTGACCTCAAGATTGAGAATGGTTTCGGTAGTAAACCGTAGCTCCACAGAAGGTATAAGCGTTGAATCTGAGTGCAGATGCAAATCCTCAGTAACTAAAGGCTGGTGCTAATCTCTCATGGTTCGAGTAGCTCAAATCAGTACTGGAGATTGGGACACATATATGTCAAACATTTCCATCCCAGCCGCTAAGTTGGCAATGTAGTCAACTATGCCCTGTCAAGAACACCTATCTCCAACTGCAATACATGCACACAGGTAAGTGTAGATTTACTCCTAATGCATCAGGTATATAACGAGGGTGAAGGTATCGTAAATCGTATCAACTTACTAAACCTTACTGCAGGCGTAAAGATGAAGGTTTGTGACTTAAGTTTGGCTGTAACTAACTTATTGAACTACACTTATTACACACCAGCATCTATGATGATGGCACGTAATGCAGAGTATGCTCATGCGGACGGACGCAAGTTAACTCTGACAGCGGTCTTTAAGTATTAAGGTTTATCCGTCCGAGTACTAACATTCATATATCAGACCAGCCAGGCTCAAAGAGTCTGGCTGGTCTGATGCTTTTATAGCAACCCTGCTATTCCTTTTCTCATAAGTCGGATATTAGCAGTTTACTGTTATTGAGAGTGTCAACTATAAGTTCCACTTACCTATTCCTTTTGCCGTGCTCTTACCTACATATAGAATTGTTTGTTGCGGTAAACCAAAGAATTATAAAGCTTACTGCACACAAATATCTCTTTATCACACATAGTACACAGCAAAATAAAAGCACAGAATTACTTTGTCGGTTCAGAAAAAAGCAGTAACTTTGCACCGCTTTTCGGCGTAACCGCTGAACATGGAAGAGTCATGGATTACGTTACGTTGGAACGACAAACAATATTTAATTAATAGAAAAATGGATTTAATTAAAAGTTGCTGAAGAAGCATTTGCAAACCGCAAAACAGTTCCCAGAGTTCAAGGCTGGTGACACTATCACTGTCGCTTACAAAAATCGTCGAGGGTAACAAGCAGCGTATTCAGCTCTACCGTGGCGTAGTTATCAAGATTTCTGGTCATGGTGAGAAGAAGCGTTTCACTGTTCGTAAGATGTCAGGCACCATCGGTGTCTGAGCGTATCTTCCCAATCGAGTCACCAAACATCGATTCTATCGAGGGTGAACAAGCGTGGTAAGGTTCATCGTGCGAAACTCTACTACCTCCGTAATCTTACAGGTGAGGCTGCACGTATCAAGGAGAAAAGAACCGTTGCTGCTGAGAAGTAAGCCCTTGGAAATCCAAGAAAATAAAGTCCGAAACTTTTTAGTTTCAGGCTTTTTATTTACCGATTAATAGGCTCATTAGAGTTTCATTGTTGGTAAAGCCAATAAAAGAAGAAGGAAAAGACTTTTAATATTGAGCTATACAAAAACTCCTTCTTATTAGTTTCCTTACGCATTAAGAAAAAGAGTTCTCACCACAAGGAACCATATAAATAATGTAGGGACATACGCTTTGCTTATCTCATGACAGGTATCACCTGCGGATAAACATACCGTATGTCCCTACAATCTTTCACAGATAACCCTTCAGAGCATCCCCTCCATGATTACCATCTACTCTATATCTCTACAGAGTAATTAATCTTCATAATTCAACCCAGCATCGTTTTCACCATGCAAGGCTGCACTTAAATCCTTCCAGTTTTGGAAACCTGCAAACAGAGCCAGCCTATCTAATGTTTTTTTAGAAGGTTTTTCCTTCCCCTTGAAATAGTCAACAACTTTCTTCAAAGATGACGATTCCAAGTGAATGTGATGAAATGCTAACCTGCTTGACAATCTCTCCAAATCAGAAGCCAGTTCTTTGCGGATATGCGCCTTTTGACCAAGCTCCTCGATAATGGTTCTAAGCTTCTTTTTCATACCTCATTTTTCAACATATACTAACGTGTTGCAAAAGTAATAAAAGATTGTCTAATTAAGTAATATTCAACGACTTTTCTTAACGTTAAATATGTTAATTAAACTTGTAAACAAAGAGAGTAAAATTAAATTACTTACTAAAGTTTCCCACCCAAATAAATAGATAGAAAAATAACAGTTTGTCGAATTTTTCTTTTGTAAATTAGTAATCGCTAAAGAACTGATTTTAAAGACAAGACAACAAAACTGTTATGGAAGCTAAAAATAGAGAAAATAAGTGAGTTATCCAAACTTTTTGAGTGTTAAAAACCCGAATGAGTGATGATTTATTTCATCTTTTTGGCAAGTTTGGCATCGGTCACCTATTATCTCGCCTTTCATTGGAGAAACAGGATCGGAGTTTTCGGCTTCGGAGTTGCTCCTCTCTCTTGCCTCTTCCGCATTGTGGGCGAGAGCATCCATAGTATATGCAAACATAAGATATATGAGCTTTCAAATCATGGTAAGAACTGTTTCTATCGCATGATGATTCGCCCACAGATGGATTGGAGACGATTGATGAACCACTTTTGCACTGCGTTATATGTGCCTATTGCGTAAGTATGGCGAAGTTCCTCAATCAGATACCACTACATGTTTCATTATAGATGACACCGTACTTGAGAAGAGTGGTGTGAGGATGGAGGGTATCAGTCGTGTTTTCGACCATATGAAAGGCAGATGCGTATTGGGCTACAAGCTGTTACTTTGTGCCTTCTTTGACGGCAAGACAACTATACCCTTTGATTTTTCACTACATCAAGAAAAAGCAAGGCAACCACGGGCTGACAAGACAGCAACTCAAAAAGGCATATCACACCAAGAGGAACACCGCAATCCTGATTATAAGCGCTTTCAAGAGTGTAAGATGTCTAAGCTGGAAGTTGCCATGGATATGCTTCGCCGTGGATGGAAGATGGGGTTACATGCGAAGTATGTGATTACCGATAGTTGGTTCACCTGCGAGCAACTTATGACATGTGTTAGAAGCATAGGTAAAGGGGCAATGCACTTTGTTGGACTTGCAAAAATGGGAAAGACAAAATACACTATATCGGGCAAAAAGAAAAATGCTGCAGAACTCATTGCCACCCTATGAACGTGAACGAGGAAAGAACTGTCGTAAATACAAATGTCGATATATTCAGCTCAACGGCAACTTAGGAGATATACCTATCAGAATCTTCCTCATCAAGTATGGTAGAAACTCCGCATGGAACGTTCTGCTCACCACGGATACAACGATGTCTTTCGTAAAAGCCTTTGAAGTGTATCAGATTAGATGGAACATAGAGGTGATGAACAAGGAGACTAAGCAATATCTCGGATTAGGAGGTTATCAAGGTTGTGACTTTAATGGTCAGATAGCCGACGCAACGCTGATGTTACTCATATACCGTCATGGCTTTGGAAAAAGAGATTCACAGAATATCAAACCATGGGCGAACTCTTTCGGATATGGAGGGTGATCTCATGGCACCTCACGTTATGGAAGGAGTTCTTACCGCATCGAACGCATTCTTCGCATTTTAGAGAAATATTGGAATGACGCCCCAATACCTTATGGCTACAATCAGCGGAAACGACAAAGAGATGAGCAAAATCCTTGTAATGGCTGAAGCGTTGGAAAAATGGGACGAAGTATGTGGATAGTCTGCATAACTTCTGTTAGGCATGTGTTAACAGTCAATGGATATGGGGGAAGACAGACAAAGGAAAATGAGAAAAGTTAGTGTTTTAAGGGGTGGGAAACTTTAGTTACTTACTATGCGATGCGGATTTACTTTGAAATAAAAAGCATTGTATCGTTTTTTGATAAACAAACCCAGAATTAAACAAGTATTACTTAGGATAGAATGGCATTTTCTTTTACCTCTCCCTAACCTCAATCAAACGGCTTATCAAGTGACGTTTAGTACTTAGCATCATGTGCGGAGCGTTAGCACGACACGTGCTAAGCATCAACACCACACGTGCGGGGCATACGCACAACAATAGAGAAGAGACGAAGCAACCCAATTCTTAAACCTAATGAACTATTACCTACAGTGACAGAACAACATTTAAACATTTTGTTTAAGTATGAGAAAATAATAACAATATAGAAAAAGGGCCTATATGACAAAAATGTGCTTAAAATCCTTGTAACTATCTAATAATCATTATCTTTTGTTCTATTTATATTTTTAGCAAAAATCTGCTTTTTATTGTGGCTCAAAAATCGACTATAAAACGTGGTCATCTTAATGGTAGTCAACGCTGGTATTGTAAGTGCTGTAAGAGGAGCTTTGTTGGACATAATCGCCTTACCAATACCATTGTCAATAATCGTTATTCCAAGAGGCAATCTAACTGTCAAAGATCTATCAGAGGAGTACGGAGTTTCAACGAGACAATTTATAGAAAACTCGTGAAAATCTTATAGAAGAACTTCCCAACCTTCTTGTTCGCCCTGTAGTGGTTTTAATGGATGCCACCTATTGGGGACGTAATTTGGTGTCGTCATCATGAAGGATTCATTGTCTGGTAATGTACTTTGGTTTAAGTTTATCAATAGGCATGAACGTCTTGAAGACTATAAGGAGGGCATAAGCTACTTGGAGTCACTTGGATATACCATTCAAGGGCTTGTATGCGATGGTTTTAAGGGACTTAGGCAAGCTTTTTCCCAATTATAAATTCCAATTATGCCAGTTCCATCAAGTAATGACTATAAAGACAAAACTAACTTCAAGACCCAAGCTTGAGGCTTCAAAAGAACTGCTGAAATATCCAAGATGTTATGTCATACGGACAAGAGTCCTTTATTGGGGCTTTAAAGGAATGGTACACCAAGTGGGAGGATTTTCTTAAGGAACGGACAACAACAGAAGATGGAAAATCACATTATACTCATAAAGCTCTACGTAGTGCTTTTTTGAGCCTTAAAAGGAATATGTCGTCATTGTGGACATACTATGATTACCCTGAGTTGAAGATGCCAAATACAAACAATGCCATTGAATCACTCAATGCAGATTTAAAGACAAAATTGAACCTACACAGGGATCAGTATGGAAAGAAGAAAGATCTTCATCCAAGACTTTATAAAGTCCCATTCTCCTAAGAAATAAAAGGGGAATGGGAGATTTTAAGCACATTTTTGTCACATAAGAGAAAACGACGCTAAAATAAGCACATTTTTGTCATATAGGCCAGAAAAAGAGTCCTTTTTATAAGGATAGAAATAAAACATTACCCATTACAAAAAGAACTCTTTATATTTCGTCATCTCAACCCAAATAACATCATCAGAAAGCGTATGCTATTAGGCTAATCAAATCAA